>Ga0209722_1000026_pt1 | contig 187036 bp, 127 predicted proteins | sample BioC12SIPDNA_2_FD_185745 | JGI IMG/M metagenome (GOLD analysis project Ga0209722, IMG submission 185745) | Anaerobic biogas reactor microbial communites from Washington, USA - Biogas_R1_A C12 SIP DNA (SPAdes) (version 2) | ecosystem: Engineered > Bioreactor > Anaerobic > Unclassified | place... | reverse complement strand
ACAACGGCGACCAGTTCCGCTATGCGTACAAGAGCCTGAGCGGCAACGGCTCGATGACGGTCCGCGTCGACGGCATCGCTCTCAGCAACGAGTGGGCCAAGGCGGGCGTGATGATCCGCGAAACGCTCGAGGCCGGCTCGAAGCACGCGTTCGTGGCGCTGACGCCGACGCCGTCGCATGGCCTTTCATTCCAGCGTCGTCCCACCGCCGACGCGGCCAGCGCCAATACGGACGTCGCCGACATCGCGCTGCCGCACTGGGTGAAGCTGACGCGAACGGGCAATGTCTTTGCCGCCCAGCGGTCGGAAGACGGTGAGACCTGGACCGACATCGTGGTCAGCCCGGCACTGGACATCGCGATGGCCGCCAATGCTTATATCGGTCTGGCGGTCTGCAGCCACGACACTGCGATTGTGACGGGCGCCGAGTTCTCGAACGTTTCGACGACCGGCAACGTGACGGGCGCCTGGCAGACAGCCGAGATCGGTATCGCGCAGCCGGCGGGCAACTCGGCAGAGGCGATGTATGTGACGATCGAGGACAGCGCCGGCAAGAGCGCGACGGTAGTGAATACCGATGCGGCCATCACCGTGCGTCCCTCGTGGCAGGAATGGGCGATCCCATTCAGTGATCTGTCCGGCGTGAATCTCGCCCGCGTCGACAAGATGGTCATCGGCGTCGGCAACAGAACCGCTCCGGCCGCCGGCGGAACCGGCACGGTCTATATCGACGATATCGGCTTCGGCCGGCCGGCGGCCATAGAATGACGTTCCGACGCACGACATTTGCTTCCGTTCTATACACTCTTCGGCGATGAAGCCGCTATGGATTCTTGCAGTTCTTTCTGTCATCATACTTCTGCGCGCAGAGTCTGTGATGCCAGCCCAGGATGGCGTCCGGGCTGAACGGGATAGAGGTGTCCTCCAAAAAATGGCTGTGGTAGAATCAAGGGCTTCGGAGGCTGGGATCTTCGCGAAGAGACTACGCAGATCCAGTGGCCATGTGTGTTCGCGATGAGGTGACAGCCGCATCTCGCGTCATATTCCTGCAAGAGTCCTGTTGCACGCCACCTCACCGAGTGTTAGGGTGTGTTCACCTGTGTGCATTTGTTGTGTTATCAGGGGTGACCGATTCCATGGTCTTCTGCGGGATCGACATAGGAACGACCAGCACCAAAGGCATCGTGCTCGATGAGAGGGGACGAGTCGTCGACGAGGCGACCCTGCCGACACCAATGGCTTCAGCACGGACCTACTGGTACGAGCACTTTTGCCGAATCATGCAGCTCTTTGCAGAACGGGGCCAATTCGCCGACCGGTCAGTCGCGTGTAGCGTCACGGGGCAGGGAGGGAGTTTCGTCCTGCTCGACGCACAGCATCAACCGGTCGGCAACGTGTGCTGCTGGACGGAACTGGCTGAGGACACAATTGTCCAGGATCTGGCAGATGCATTCGGCCAGACAGAATATTACCACGTGACCGGCTGGCCGCCGCACGGCTGGTTGGCTGCCGCCAAGCTCAGGCAAATGGTTGAGCGTAAGCAGGTGCCGGAAGGTGCCTGCCATATGGCCACGGTGCCCGATCTTGTCTACGCACAGTTCTTGGGGAAACTCCTGACGGATGTCACCAGCGCGCAGATCACGGGTCTCGCGGATTTCCAGGGGCGGCGATGGAGTCCAGCGATCCTCGACTGGATCGAGATGGATGAGAGTTGGCTGCCGAGCATTGTGCCGGGACTGAGCGTTCTGGCGGAAGATATTGAGAGCCCGTGGGGTAATCTGACTCTGGTCACGGGCTCGCATGATCAGTATGCGGCGATGGAAGCGGCGGGTCTCGAAAGGGACACGTGCGTGATGCTGGGTACAGGCACAGCCTGGGTTCTCGACGGCCGAACGAGTGGGCCCGTCTTTGACGACGCGCGATTTCTGATACACCCGGGGCGTGATGTCCGGCCGGACTGCTATGGCCTGATAGTCACCCTCTGGCAGGTTGGGGCGGGGCTCGACAAGCTGCTGAGACATTCTGGTCTGACTCAGGCCTCCTTGACCGAGCTCGAGGCCGCTTTCGCCGGGATGAGCGTGCCGGAGGGGCCTGTACGGGTCAATCTCGATGCCGGCGAGGTGGAACCTTCGGGAGATGCTGCAACGTCCGTAAGGCGCTACATGGAGTGGGCCGGTTCCACGGTTGCTCATGCCCTGGAGGTGTGTGGCCTGAAGCATAGTCTCGAGAGAATCGTAGCGACCGGCGGGGCCATGGCAAGCCGGTTCTGGCCGCAGACGATTTCCAGTATCTGCGGCCTGACGCTGGAAGCAGTTGACTGTGCGTCCTTCACGGCGTACGGTGCGGCGATACATGCCCGGACAGCGTTGCTCGGGCCCGATAGATCGCAGCGGTTCCCCAACACGGCGACCATCAGGACCTACACGCCACAGCGGTCGCAGGAATACCGGGAGTGGTATTGCAGGCATCAACGGCCGTCACTGGATTGGCAATGCCATTGAGATCGGGAAGGTGATATGGATACGATATGTCAGACAGACCATCTGCAGATCGGTCTTCTGCTGCCTGTAGCCGACTTGTACCATCGGCTCTGGCCCGACATTGACGCGGCCCTGGAGAGTCTGGGCGAACAGGTGGCCGGTAGACTCAGGCAGGTGGGACTGAATGTCCAGTGCAGTTTGCCTGTCAGCCTGCCGGAGCAGGTGGCGGCGGCCTGCGATGACTTCACGGCCAAAGGGGTCGATTTGCTCGTGGTGGCTCTGGCACCCTACTGTCCCAGCGGCGTGCTTTCGCCGGCCCTGGCGGCATCGCGCCTGCCCGTACTCTTGTGGCCCATGCAGAGCATGCTGCGACTCGATCCGCAGAGATACGATGCCGAGGCGATCAAACTCAACCACGGGGTTCACGGTGTCCAGGATCTGGCCAACGTACTTGGAAGGACGACCAAGGACTTCGGCGTGATTCACGGCCATCACGAGCAGGCACAATTCATCCGTCAGTTGCAGCTCTGGGCCCGGGCCGGACGGATCATCCGATCGATGCAGAATGCCAAACCCGTGCAGGTGGGTGGTCATTTCGAGCACATGCTCGATCTACAGGTGGGCGAGGATGAATTCCTCCGACGAATGGGAATTGCCCCGACGGGGGTTTCGGTCTCCGACTTCGCAGGGCAGCTGGCGAAGACGACGCCTTCTGACGCCGCGGAGTATGTGGAGCGGTACCGACGCACATTCGAGATAGGGTCGAGCGTGGATGATTGCCTGCTGCAGAAAACCGCCAGAGGAGAGGCAGCTCTGCGAGCTATCCTGTCCTGCGTGGGCAGTCATGCATGCGGCCTGAACTTCCTTCAACTGTGTAACGACGAGCGGGTGGCCGACGGTCTGCACGTTGCGGCGTCGATGCTCATGCAGGAGGGACTCGGATACGCAGGCGAGGGAGACTGGGTGACGGCCGTGCTCGTGCGGGGGATGCAACAAGGTTTCACCGTGGCGAGCTTCAGCGAGGTCTTCTCGGTTGGCTACGCCGACAATCGCCTGCTGTTGAAGCATTGGGGCGAAGGCAATCTTGCGATCGCCAGAGAAAGGCCGCGGCTTCTTGCCAGTCGGTTCACAGACCGGGGCACCGCCGAGTTCGCGATTGTGGATTTCGAGTTCGAGCCGGGCCCGGCCACGCTTGTGAATCTGAACGCCACAGCCGACGAGATGGGGCAACTGGTATGCGTTGGGGGCGAGATTGTCGAGGACCATCTCCCGAACATTGACGGCCCGCGTTGTGTGTTCAAGCCGGACGCCGGCGATGTAGCCCGTCTGCTGACCGAATACGCGTGCGTGGGCGGTAGCCATCACTTGGCCCTGATTCGAGGAATGCCGACAGATGTACTTGAGAAGGTGTGCAGATTGGCTGGATGGTCATACCACCGGCTGTAGGAGCCTGCATCAATGACCGACGCCATCGACATGGACGCAGACACGTACGCGGAGGACCCGCAACGGGTCAGCCTCGATGGGAAGACGTCAGCCCATGCGGCCGATGTGGCCATCGTCGCCGACAGCCGCATGCTGGTTGCCAATGGGGTGCGTAGGGTCTTAGGGCCTGTGGACTACGACGATGCGCTCATCCGTGCTTCAGGGATTGTCAAGGACATGGTCACGCAGTTCGAGAGAAAGCGAATTCAGACTGAGGTCGTCGTAGGAGTGACTCAATGGTGATGACGGACAAGACGTTCACAGGTATACCACTTACCGACCTGGCCGGCCCGCTGGGAGCCGATGTGTGCGGGGCCATGTCCGAGGCGAAGCGGTTTCTTGACAACCGCGACACAAGCCAGTTGCTCGGCCTGATTGGCGAGACGATCGAGGATCTGGCGGTTGGCAAGCCGGTCGATAAGGCCGTCATGCAGAAGTCTTTCGGCGGCGGCAGGGTCGCCCAGACGGACGATCTCCTGGCCGGCCGGGGGGTGTTCTACATCACCGAACAGGGCAAGCTGTTCCTTGACTGCACGGCCGGGCATTACCAGATGAGCTGGGGATACGACCATCCGGTCCTGACGCGGATAGTCCACGACGGTCTGGCGGCAGGCATCGTGCCGGACAATCACTCGAACATCCCCCAGTGGCCTGTCAAGCGGCTGGCTCAGAGGCTCATTGAGGCGGCGAACCCCGACTGCCCGGAGCTTGGGCGAGGGGATTTCTCGAAGGTCATGAAATCCAGGACGCGGCTGAACACGGCGTTACTTGGGATCGCGACCGGCTCGGTGGCTTGCGAGGCGGCGCTCAAGATCATGCTGATGCACCATGAGCGGACGAGGAAATCCGGGCCAGCCATCTTTGTCGTACTGGATGGCAACTATCACGGGACGGGTTTCTTCTCGCAGAACCTCCGCGGGATGTGGAAGCCGTTTATCCGCAATATGAAGGTCGTGGCCGTGCAGCCGAACGATGGCCGCCAGTTGGAGCAAGTCTTCGCCCGCTACGGCGAGCAGATCACGGGTTTCTGGGCCGAGCCAATCATGATGAACCGGGAGGCCATCCTGGTGGAGACCGAGTACCTTCAGCTTGCGCGGAAGCTGACCCGGCGGGTTGGGGCGCTGATGACGGTCGATGAGATCCAGACGGGGTTCTGGACACCGGAGGTGTTCATGTACAGGCAGTATGGAATCACGCCGGATATCGTCATTGTGGGCAAAGGGATGAGCGCCGGGCTACATCCGCTCTCGGGCATTATCTATCGCCGAGAACTCGACGTGATGGCTCAGTACGACGCCATCAGCACCAACGGCAACGCGGCTCTGGCGGCGCTCGTAGCACTGGCTAACATTGAGTTGCTGCAGCGAAACGCTGTCCAAGTCGTAGAGGCTCAGGAGTACTATTATCACAGGCTTTGCGGGCTTGCGGCCGAGTTCTCCGGTCGCATCGCCGCTGTGCATGGCAACCGCTCCATGACGGGACTGAAGTTCCACAAGGTTGAAGACGCTCTAACCTTCCACAAGCGATGCGTTGCCGGTGGCCTGTGGCTGCGGGTGCACGCCTACCACGCAGGGCACAGTACGATCCTGTGCAAGTTCGCCCTGTGTCTGGAACGGGCCGTAGTCGATGAGTTCATTCGTCGTTTGCGGATCTTCCTGGAAGCTGGTGAGTAGGACGATATGGCACCGCTGCTGGAAATCAGAGACGTGGATCGGAGGTTCTATCACGACAAGCTCGAGGACTTCCTGCCTGACCAGATCATCGACGTTCACACGCACGTCTGGCTCAAGGACTTTCGCAGGATTCCACCGACGGGGCGGGCGGCAGCCTGGCCGCTACGCGTCGCGGAACAGGGCCCGATCGGCGAGCTTGTCGAGACCTATCGGCTGCTGTTTCCTGGTAAGTCGGTCATGCCGGTGGCGTTTTCCTTCGTCGAATCCTGCGACGACGATTTTGACTCGGCCAACGCTTACGTCAGTCGGGCGGCAAGAGAGCATCGCTTCCCGGCCCTTGTCTTCGCCTCACCGCGATGGTCGGCCGCGAGGCTGGAACAGGAAATCCGTGAAGGTGGCTTCGTCGGAGTCAAGGTGTATCTGACCTTGGCGGCGAGCCACATAGCAGCGGACCAGATCCGCATCTTTGACTTTCTGCCACATCATCAATTGGAGGTTCTGGATCAGCACCACTGGATCGTCATGCTCCACATTCCCCGTGCCGGCCGACTTCGTGATCCGGCGAACCTGACCGATATGCTTGAGGTCGAGTGTTGCTATCCGAACGCCCAGGTCATCATCGCGCACGTCGGGCGGGCCTACTGCCCGGAAGATGTTGGTGATGCTTTTGCGGCGCTGGCCCAGACGGAGCGGCTGCTGTTTGACATCTCGGCGAATACGAATGCTGCCGTGTTCGAACAGCTCATCCGTGCGGTAGGGCCACAACGCATTCTTTTCGGCAGCGACCTGCCGATCACCAGGATGCGGATGCGCAGGATCTGCGAGAACGGGGCGTACGTCAATCTCGTGCCCAGGGGGCTCTATGGCGATGTCTCCGACGACCGGCACATGCGCGAGGTTGATGGTGAACAGGCGGAGGCGTTGTCGTTCTTCTTGTATGAGGAGATCGACGCCTTCCGGCGTGCCGCGCGAGCGGCGGGACTGACAGCGCGGGACGTCAAAGACGTATTCCACGACAACGCCACGCGCATCGTCAAGAGGGCCGGTGGGCAATAGCCGCGAAATTGGGGATGTCATGTGAAAGATTTCGGGTCATTCGAGCTTCACGCGCTGGACTATCTGGCGTTCGGCACGTATTTCCTGGTGCTGTGTCTGGTCGGCTACTGGTTCGGCAGGAGGAAGCCGCAGGACTCGGCAGACTACTTTCTGGCCGGCAGGACACTCCCTTGGTACGTGGTAGGCAGCTCGTTCATCGCTTCGAACATCAGCAGCGAACACTTCATCGGCATGATCGGGGCGGCGTTCATCTACGGGATTGCACCGGCCATGTTCGAGTGGGCCAACGTTGCGACATTCAGCCTGTTGATCTGGTTTTTCATTCCGTTTCTGCTAGCAGCCAGGGTCTTCAGCACGCCAGAATTCCTGGAACGGAGATTCAATTCCACTATCCGTCAGTTCTTCGCCTGCGTCACGGTGATCAGCAACGTCGTCGCGTTCTTGGCAGCGGTGCTCTATGGCGGCGGGCTGGCTCTGGAGAGACTGTTCGGCTGGGACCTGTGGCTGGCGATCACGCTGCTGGCGGTTGTGTCAGGAGCATGGGCTGTCTACGGTGGGTTGCGGTCCGTTGCCTGGATGGATGTCTTCACCGTGATTATCATGATCGCGGGCGGGCTGATGGTGACGGTGCTCGGGCTATACATGCTCTCCGGCGAGTCACACTCGCTGATCGAAGGATTTCGGGTCATGATCGAACGCAATCGGGCAGACTCGGGCGTCTGGGCCGAGGTCGTCCGACAGAACGCCCCGCACATCGTACACGCGGAGCACTATAACCGTCTCTCGGTCATTCAGCCTGTGACGCACGAGTTGGTCCCCTGGCCCGGGCTCATCATGATGATTTTCTCAGTCAGCATCTGGTACAACGTGATCAATCAGTTCATGATTCAGCGGGTGCTCGGCGCCAGGGACGCGTATCATGCGCGCATGGGCATCGTACTGGCCGGCTATATGAAGATCATCTTGCCCGTGATCGTAGTTCTGCCTGGGTTGATTCTCTTCGCCCGGTACCCGGAGGTGATGCAACTGCCCTGGGACGAGATCCGGCCGGAGGCAGACAAAGGGTATGTCTCCATGCTTCGGAGCATCGTTCCTGTCGGGTTGCGGGGCCTGTTCCTCGCGGCGCTTTTCGGTGCCATCCAATCCACCGTCAGCGCCGTTCTGAACTCGACATCTACGATCATCACCGTCGACATCTACAAAAGAGTCCTGCACCAAGGTGCGTCCGAGAGGCGGCTCGTTGGCGTGGGCAGAATGTCATCCGTAATCGTGATGGTGATCGCGGCCGTGCTCGCTGGCTTCATCGGCCGCCTGGGCGGCAGCCTGTTCCTCTACATCCAATCGTTGTATGCGTTCTTCGCACCGCCGTTCGCGGCCGTGTTTCTGTTGGGAATCCTGCTGCGTCGCATCAACGGGCAGGGAGCCACGACGGCCGTCATTCTGGGGTTCCTCCTCGGTATCGGGCTCAAGGCGTATGTGCAATTCGTCCCGTCCCATCCGCGATGGCTGGAGCCTTTCCAGATGCAGGCGGCGATCAACTGGGTGTTTTGCGTGATCGTCTGCGTGGGTGTCAGCCTGTTGACGCCCGTGCCCGACCCGGACCAGGTCACCGATCAATTAACGATGAACTGGAAGAGACTGAACATCTTCGGACATCTGGGGGCTCGGTGGTATACCAGTGTGTGCCTCTGGTGGGGTTTGTTCGTAGCGATCGTGATCTTGTTGATTGTGGTGTTCTCGGGAGTGACGTGGTAAGGTACATAGACTCATCCCGTACGGTGCAAATAATCATCCGGGCCCCAAGCGAGGCATTCCAGAGAGATGGCGTCTGATTCGGGGTCAGAAATCAGGCGGCAGGGGGGCCTTGCTGGCCTCCTTGTTTTGCGGAACTAGCTCATGTCAAGGATCGGGCAGAACCAGCCACTCGGATCGGGTTCAAAACCAGCCACTTGAGCATACTCCCTGCCTGCCTTGTGAGGCGGCCAGCGTTCTTCGCTTGCATGCGTGCCCGACTGTAGCAAAATGTAGCAAGATCGGTGATCGTCATGATCACAATGGTCGACATGACGATCTCGTCAAGTCCTTGTGCGACGACGACAAATGCGTAAATCGTTGATTTGAAGAATGTTATAGAAACCTGGGTTGTCGGGCCCATGACCCGGAGGTCGGAGGTTCGAATCCTCCACCCCTATTGAGGCAACACCTTTAAGGACAGGCACTTACGCCTGTCCTTTCCATTTGGATCCGCGGTGTGCAGGGGGGTACGTCATCCAAGCGAGTTGCCTGCCGCGAAGCAGCCAGGCGAGTCACGTTTCGGGGCGAATTCCGCAGACCCGATTGTCGCCGACAGGTCCGATCCTGGTGGCCTCGCTTGCGCCAGTGCGAGGAGGGTGCTCGCGAACCCTGTATCCTGGCGGGCAATCACATCCGGCCAAGGCTTGCCGCTCCCGACAATTTCTACTACGATGAAGAGATTGCGGATAACCGGAAGGAGTATCCGGAAAAGGGACAGGATCGTACGAAACGCATTGCTGGGATACCGTACGCGGATTGCGTGGACGGGGTGTTCTCCGATGGGCAAACCACAAGCGCGCAAGGCTCAGATGGCGGCGCCGGCCGGTGACAGGACGGCTCGGGCGCTCTGTGAACGTGTGAAGGAACTGAGCTGCCTGTACCAAATCAGTCGGGTATCTGCGAGATCCATCGGATCGCCCGACGAGGTGTTTCAGGGTATTGTTGAGCTGATACCACCGGCATGGCAGTACCCGGAAATCGCATCGGCCCGCATCACTCTGGATGGAAAGCAGTACCAGACGGCCGGTTTCAAGGAAGCGGCCCGGCGACAGGCGTCGGAGGTGGTCGTCGGAGGCGAACGCCGCGGTGTGGTGGAGGTGGTCTATGCGGAAGACAGATCATGCCCGGAGGAGGAACCCTTCCTGGAAGACGAGCGGAGCCTGCTGGACGCGATCGCCACGCAGATCGCCGTAGTTGTGGAGCACCAGCAGGCCGAAGAGGAGAGGGCCCGTTTGCAGAAACAGCTCATGCACGCGGACCGCCTCGCGACGATCGGACAACTGGCGGCGGGCGTTGCTCATGAGCTGAACGAGCCGCTCAGCAGCATCCTCGGTTTCGCGCAATTGCTCAAGCGCGACGCCGCACTGCCCAAGAAGGGCAAGGAAGACATTGAGAAGATCGTGACCGCCTCTCTGCACGCACGGGAGATCATCCGGAAGCTCCTGCTGTTTGCTCGACAGACGCCCACGTTCAAGGGCCCTGTGAATCTCAATCGGGTCGTCGTGGAGGCCATCGACCTTTTCAGGCGCCATTTCGAGAAGGAAGGGATCGAGCTGATCTGCGTGCTCCCGCCCGAGTTGCCCGCACTGGCCGCCGACGCGGGCCAGTTGACGCAGGTGCTGGTCAACCTGGTGGTGAACGCCGTTCAGGCCATGCCGGAGGGGGGTAGGCTCATCGTGCAGACTCATCTGGAAGATGGACATGTTGTCTGCACCGTGGAAGACACGGGAGTGGGAATGACCGAGGAAGTCCAGAGCCGCCTGTTTGTGCCCTTCTTCACGACGAAGGAGGTGAACCAGGGGACCGGTCTGGGACTGCCCGTGGTCCATGGAATCGTCACATCGCACGGGGGTACGATTGAGGTCGCCAGCACGCCGGGAAAGGGAACCACATTCACGGTTCGACTGCCCGTCGACTCTGCCCCCTACCGAGAGGACCAGCCGGAATCATGAATTCACCCGCCAGGAAAGAGACCATTCTCGTCGTTGATGACACGCCCAGCACGCTGGAGGTTCTCCAGAGGAATCTCACGGCTGAAGGGTACACGACCTATGCGGCTCCCAACGCGATCGATGCCCTTCGCCTTCTGGAGGGGACACGCGTCGACCTGGTCATCACCGACCTGAAGATGCCCAAGCTCAGCGGCATCGACCTGATCCGGCACATTCGGGCGAACTACAAGAACATGGCGGTGATGATGATCACCGGATACGCGACGATAGAAAGCGCGGTGGAGGCGGTCAAGAGCGGAGCGGAGGAGTACGTGTCCAAGCCGTTCACCGACGCCGAGCTTCTGGCCGCGGTCCGCCGGGTGTTGGAGAAGCTCAAGCAGCGGCGTACGGCGGCGATCCGGCCGGCGCAGAGGCCGGAGCGCGCCTATGGTCTCATCGGCGAATCCCCGCCCATGCAGAAGGTTTTTGCCGCGATTCGCAAGGCATCGTCGACCTCCGCCACCGTTCTGATCACCGGCGAAAGCGGCAGCGGCAAGGAGCTGGTCGCGCGGGCGATTCACTACAGCAGCGCCCGGGCCTCTGCCCCGTTTGTGCCGGTCAACTGCGGCGGCATTCCCGAGAGCCTCCTGGAAAGCGAACTGTTCGGCTACGTCAAAGGAGCGTTCACCGGCGCCCATGAGTCGCGCGCCGGGTTCTTTCAGACCGCCGACGGCGGAACCATTTTCCTCGACGAGATCGGCGAGACGAGCGTCGCCATGCAGGTGAAACTCCTGCGCGTGCTCCAGGACAAGGAGGTTCGCATGGTGGGCGATTCGCGCGGGAAGAAGGTGGATGTGAGGATTATCGCCGCGACGAACAAGAATCTACCGGGCCTCATCCAGGGCCGCATGTTTCGGGAGGAGCTGTATTATCGAATCAATGTCGTCGCGATCGAGGTTCCGCCCTTGCGTGCCAGGGCCGGTGACATTCCGCTGCTGGTGCGGCACTTTGCGGAGAAGTTCGCCTCGGAGCTGGGCAAGGCGGTTCCGCTGTTCTCCGACAAGGCGATGGATGTACTCCAGAACTATGCCTGGCCGGGCAATGCGAGGGAACTGGAGAACGTGATTCAGCGGATCGTGGTCATGAACGACGACCCGATCATCGAAGTCCCGGACCTGCCATCGCCGGCGCGATTCTCGGCTTTGCGCGCCACCGGCGTGAACCGGACGCTGACGGAAGTGGAGGCGGACCACATTCGCAACGTCCTGGCCAACACCGGCGGCAACAAGTCGCGGGCGGCCCAGATCCTCGGAATCGATCGCAAGACCCTGCGGAAGAAGATCACGCAACACCGTCTGGACCGGTAAGGGCATGGCGCTGCGCCTGCCTTGGCCAGCCACAGGGGCCGACCCTGCGAAGAGGGTCCTTCGGCGCCATCGTGAAGTGGGGAGAATCTCCCCAGTGGTCCCATTCTCCCCGCCATCATCACCCCCAGCCGCTGCACTTGGGCCGGTGCCCTCGACCCATGGCGCTGTCCTTGTTTGATTTCATAAGATAGTTCGGAAAAGGTACTTACGGAGGAACAACCTGGGGCGAAGTCGAATTCATCCGGGGATGGCACGGGCATTGCTACATGAGTGGCGATCCTTGTTGCAGATCACTTCTTCGCAGGAAGAAAGGGAGGTTGCCGCGATGGCGTTGGGAGAACGATCTCTGGGCCTTTGCCTGACGTGCAACAGCAATCCCGTATGCACCCGACGTAAGAACATCAGGTTTCCCGTCTTGATGTGTGAAGAGTTCGACGACTCGACGCCGCTGGAGGTGGCCAGGCCGGCGGCTCCCGTCGCGGAGGAGAAGGAAGTCGCCATCGATGTAACGATGGGACTTTGCTGCGATTGCGCAAATCGTGACACCTGCACGTTGCGGGGCACGCCCGGCGGCGTGTGGCATTGTGAGGAGTACCGTTAATCGGGAGGATGTCGCCGTTATGCTCGAACGCGACATGACAGCACCGAGCGAAAGGAGTAACTGATACCGTGGAAAGAGCATACAATCCGTATACAACCGCACAGGCCCAATTTGACAAGGTCGCGGCAATCATCGGCATCGACGACGGGACCCGGGATTTGCTGCGCCAACCGTTGCGGGAGTTTCATGTTCTGATCCCTGTGCACATGGATGACGGCAGCACGAGAATATTCAACGGCTTCAGGATTCAGCACAACGACGCCAGAGGTCCCGCCAAGGGCGGTGTTCGTTTCCATCCCCAGGAGACGGTGGATACCGTTCGGGCCCTTTCCATGTGGATGACGTGGAAATGCGCCATTGTGGACATTCCTCTGGGGGGCGGCAAAGGCGGCGTGATTTGTGACCCGCACAACTTGAGCGAGTCCGAGCAGGAACGGCTGTGCCGGGGATGGGTGCGACAACTTTCGAGGGTCATGGGGCCCTGCGTTGACGTGCCGGCACCCGATGTCATGACGAACGCAAAACACATGCTCTGGATGCTCGACGAATTTGAGGTGATTCACGGGGGTAAGTATCCGGGGTTCATCACGGGCAAGCCCGTGGGTATGGGCGGTTCGCTGGGCCGGACCGAGGCCACCGGCTATGGTGTCATATACATCCTGCGCGAGGCCCTCAAAGACCTGGGGATCGACCCGCGAGGCACCACGGCCGCGATTCAAGGGTTTGGGAACGTCGCCCGGTACGCGGGCAGCCTTTACAGCAGCCTGGGCGGCACCGTGGTAGCCGTTTCCTGCTGGGACAACAGCGCCAAGCAGTCGTTCACGATTCGGAAGAAGGATGGTCTGGATACGGCGATGCTAATCGGCATCACCAATTCCTATGGCACCATCGACAGGGAGAAGGCCCTTGCGGCGGGCTGTGAGGTGCTCCCCGGCGACGACTGGATCTCCCAGGATGTGGATATCCTCATTCCGGCCGCGATGGAGAGTCAGATAACGGCCGACAACGTAGGCAGGATCAGCAAGCAGGTGAGAATCCTCGCCGAAGGTGCCAACGGCCCCACCACGCCCGACGCGGATGAACGGATCAAGGAGCGGGGCATCTTCGTGATCCCCGACTTCCTGGCCAACGCTGGCGGTGTGACATGCAGCTATTTCGAACAGGTCCAGTCCAACACCAATTTCTTCTGGGAGAAGGAGGAAGTCCTCCGAAGACTGGACGGTCAGTTGACCTCCGCCTACCGGGCCCTCTATGATCTTGCCCTGAAACGGAAGATGTACATGCGGGATGCGGCGTACGTGATCGCGATCAACCGCGTGGTGCAGGCGGTCAAGATGCGCGGGTGGGTCCGGTAGACGGTGCCGCGGTACGCGATGCCGCCAGGGCAGGTTTCCAATGACCGACAGGGACAACGCAAATGAGCATCTGCTTGGTCTGTTGCAGGAACGGGCCAAAGAACTGAATTGCCTCTACCGGATAGACGCCATTCTCAACGACGAGAGCCTGTCTCTACCGGAGATGCTGGAACGGATCGTGTCGGCTCTCCCCAGCGGATTCCGGTTTCCGGACGTCTGCCAGGCACGAATCGTCTATCAGAACCGCACGTATCAGCCTGCCGGCTTCCTGCGGTCCGACATATCCGCGGTCTGTGACCTCAAGGTGGAAGGGGGCGTCGTCGGTTTGGTCGAGGTCCTCTACACGCGGGAAGTGCCCATGGTGGAAGACGGGTACTTCTATGACAAGGAGCGCCAACTGCTCAAGATCGTTGCGGAGCGCATCGTTCAGACCATCATGGTTCGCCGCATGAAGCAGGTGGCGTGCGCGCTGAATTCCCCCCCGCCCGACGTCGGTACGCCGGCGTGGGCCTCGCCTCCGCAATGGAAGGTTGTCGTCGCCCTTCTCTTGGAAACCGATCCGGACATGCTGACGTACGTGTGCAGGAAGATGCTCCAGCACCTGTCGGCCTGTTCGTCGAACGCCGGCGGCAATCGGCCCGCCGTGCTCAATCAGAGAGTGATTCAGCCGTTCTGCTCGGGAGAGGTGAACGCTCCCGGGGCAAGAATGACCGGTCAGGAGCTGGCCCAGCTCAGCGAAGAGACGTTCACGCTCGCGTCGCAGCAGATGAGCGACGCGGAAATATTCATGAGCATGCGGAGGTGGATACAGGAGGAGAAGGCCAACTCGTTGATCACGGCGGTGGAGCGGATCGGTGGGTCTGTGGGTGAGGTTGTCGAGGCGATCTCCCGCTATTACCATATGCTGGATCGGCACAGTCCCTCCGCCTTTCCCGCGGAGCGGTGGTTGGAGGTCGCGCTGATCCGCCGATTCCTGTCCGACAAACCTGATTTCATTCGCATCGCCAGGCGCTTTCTGAAGATCCACGACTTCTATGACGTCACCTCTCGCCTGATCTACCCGTCTGGAAGCTGCGGCAAGATCGGCGGCAAGGCCACCGGGCTGTTTCTGGCGCAGAAGATCCTGGATCGCAGGAGCGGCGAGATACCGCTTCTGGCCTCCGTCAAGGTCCCCAAGACATGGTATGTGGCCACCGATGAGACCACGGAGTTTCTGCAGTACAACAGGCTCCAGGGATTGAATGAGCAGCAGTACAAATCCCTGGAAGAGATCCGGATCGAGTATCCGCAGATCATCCAGTTGTTGAAGGCCGCGCACTTTCCGCCGGGCTTCGTCAAGAGCCTCGCCATGGCGCTGGACGATTTCGGACAGGCGCCGTTGATCGTCCGGAGTTCGAGTGTTCTGGAAGACCAGGCCGGAGCGGCATTCTCGGGCAAATACAAGAGCTTGTTTCTCGGAAATCAAGGGAGCAAGAAAGACCGGCTGGAAGCCGTCATGGACGCGATTGCCGAGGTCTACGCATCGATGTACAGTCCGGATTCCATCCAGTACCGTGCCGAACGGGGCATGCTCGATCTCCACGAAGAGATGGGGATCCTCATCCAGGAAGTGGTCGGCACCCGAATCGGGCCTTATTTCATGCCTTCGTTTGCGGGGGTGGCCTTCAGCAACAATGAGTATTGCTGGTCGCCCCGGATCAAGCGGGAAGACGGGCTGGTCCGCCTGGTCCTGGGCCTTGGCTCGCGCGCCGTCGACCGCCTGAACAACGATTTTCCGATTCTCATGTCTCCCGGCCAGCCGGAGCTGCGCGTCAACACGACTCCGGACGAGATCAAGTATTACTCTCCCAAGCAGGCCGACGTGCTGAACCTGGAGAACAACGCTTTCGAAAGCGTCGACATCGACTCGTTTCTCAGGAACTATGGTGACGCGGTGCCCGACGTTCAGCACATCGTGTCGGTGTGCCGCGACGGGTACGTGCGCGCCACATCCGCGCTCGACATCGATTTCGACCGCGATGATCCGGTGGTCACCTTCGATGGTCTTGCCCGCAACTCCGTGTTCATCAAGACCATCGATCGAATACTCCAGGTGCTCCGGGAGGAAATGCAGACGCCGGTGGATATCGAGTTTGCCTGCGATGGAAAGCAGTTCTATCTGCTGCAATGCCGTTCGCAGAATTCCGGACCGGAGAGCCTGCCCGGTCTCATCCCCAAAGACATCGAGCGCAGCAACATCATCTTCTCGGCCAGCCGCCACGTATCCAACGGAACCATACCGGATGTCTCGCATATCGTATATGTGGATCCGGACGGTTACAGCGAACTGCAGTCACTGGACGACTTGGTCGCCGTGGGCCGGGTGGTGGGGATGATTAACGCCATGCTCCCGAAACGCCGGTTCATCCTCATGGGGCCGGGACGCTGGGGCAGCCGAGGCGACGTCAAACTGGGCGTCCAGGTGAGTTATGCCGACATCAACAATGCTGCGGCGCTCCTGGAGATAGCCAAAAGGAAGTCGAACTACGTTCCGGAGCTGTCTTTCGGGACCCACTTCTTTCAGGACCTCGTGGAGGCCAACATCCGTTATCTGCCGTTGTACCCGGACGACGAGGGGATCATTTTCAATGAGGCGTTTCTGACGCGTGTCACGAACATCCTGCCGCGGCTTCTGCCGGATTACGTGCGGCTCGCCCAGGTCGTTCGGGTCATCGACGTTCCCGAGTCAGCGGACGGGAAGCTGCTGCAGATTTCCATGAACGGCGAGATGGGCGATGCCATCGGCTATCTGGCGGCGCACGCCGGAAGGCAAGCCGTTCCCCGGAGGCAACGGCCGGTCAGCGGAAAAGCGGAGCGAGCTGACGAGCTTCGTTTTGATCAGGAATTCTGGCGCTGGCGAGCCTACATGGCCGAGCGGCTCGCCGAGCGGCTCGACCCTGTCGCGTTCGGCGTCAAGGGGGCATACCTGACCGGAAGCGTGAACAGCGGGACTGCAGGCCCGGGCAGCGACATCGATCTGATCATCCACTTTCAGGGGGAGGCGGAACAGCTCCGACGCCTGAAATCCTGGCTGGAAGGATGGAGCATCGCCCTGGCGCAGATCAATTACCTGAAGACGGGCTGTTCCTGCGAAGGCCTGCTGGACGCTCACATTGTCACGGACGACGATATTGCCGCGAAGACGTCCTTTGCTGCAAAGATAGACGCGATCACCGATCCGGCCACTCCCCTCAAAATGTCCGACCGCCAAACGTGACTATGAATTCGGCGACAACGACGGTCAGGAGAGAGACGGCTGCTCCGCAGGGCCCTGCTTCCGGGGCAAACAGATGAGAATGGCGGTGCCGGCTCGCGAATCCGAGCTCGCCCTGACACCCCGCGGTGACCTGGCGGCCCTGACCCCGAAGCGGCCGAGATGACGGGCCTCCGTTACGTCATGGAGGTTGATGAGCGACGCGCGGAAGAGACTCTCGACAACTGACGCGGAGCGTTCTTCTGGTAGCCACGATCAGCATGCACGAGAAGCAACACGTGGGACGGGCACGTTTCTTGCCCATCCCACGCGTCTGTTCGTAGCGCGGCCGTAGAGGCATATTGAGCGCCCGATCCCGATGCTCATCGGGGTCACGACCATCGGCCGGACGCCTCTGGCCTACGCCTGCCGGTATTTCTTCCAGTATTCGGGATAGAATTCTCTGGCCTTGGCCTCCAGTTCCTTGTCGCTGATCGCGGTCAGGCGGCCTTCCTCGTCGTACTGGTCGATGACCCAGCGGGCCAGCTTGTGCACTTTGATCTTGTTGATCCGGTCCTCTCCTTTGAGACCGAAGAACTCGTTGAGCCAGTGGGCCACTCCGTCGGCGCCGCTCTTGTCGGTGATGGCCACGCGCGGCGGCCGGCCCAGCAGCTTCTCCGTGTCGAAGATGTTGTAGATGCGTTCGTCCTGGCGCAGCCCGCCGGCATGGATTCCGGCGCGGGTCGTGTTGAAACCCCGTCCGGCGAAGGGATAGTTTTCGGGAATAGGCAGGCCGATGGATCGCATGTACTCTGCCAGCTCCGTGATCGCCAGGGTGTCGATCCCGCAGGTGTCCCCTTTCAGGGCGATGTATTCGAAGATCGCCCCTTCCAGAGGTGGATTGCCCGTGCGCTCGCCGAAGCCGAACAAGGTCGTGTTGACCACATCGCAGCCGTACAGCCACGCGGTGGAACCGTTGATGTGGACCTTGTGGAAGTCGTTGTGGCCGTGCCATTCGAGCCGGTCGCTCGGGACGCCGCACTCGCGATTGAGCTTGTAGATGAGTTTGGGGATGCTGCGGGGCAGTTGGGCGCCCGGATAGCTGATCCCGAAACCCATGGTGTCACACAGGCGAATCTTGACGCTGAGCTCCTCGGGCACCTGCTCGCTCATCTCCATGAGGCGATCGATGAAGGGCAGGACGAACCCCTCGATGTCGGCCCGGGTGATGTCCTCCAGGTGGCATCGCGGACGCACTCCGGCCTCGAAGGCCGCCGCCACCACCTCGCAGTAGCTGTCGATGCAGGCCTTGCGGCTGGCAAACTTGAGCTTCTGGAAGACGTGGTAGTCCGAGCAACTGGTCAGCATGCCCGTCTCCTTGAGCCCCATCTCCTTGACCAGACGGAAGTCGCCTTTGACGGCGCGAATCCAGCCGGTGCACTCGGGATACTTGTGTCCCAGCTCGCGGCACTTGTCCAGCGTCGCCCGGTCGTTCTTCGTATACAGGAAGAACTCCGTCTGCCGGACGACTCCGTTCGGACCGCCCAGCCGTGACAGCAGGTCGTAGATGTGCACCATCTGATCGATGGTGTAGGGCGGCAGCGACTGCTGGCCGTCACGGAACGTTGTGTCGCTGATGAAAATCGGCCGGCTCTTGATGTCGGAAACGTCGAATTCCACCGGCTTGCCGTCGATTCGTTCGATGATCGGTCCGTTCAGCCGGATCAGCGGCGGCAGGGTATGCGGGAACACGTCTTCGAGCAGATTGGGCCGCGTGGCGTCGGCCAGAGGATGGGATTTCTTGGCTTTGCCCATGTGAGTTCCTTTCTTCTTGGCGCCGACGTTCTACTCCTCTACGTCCACGCCTTGTTCTTTGCATACGTTCGTGATGAACTTGACGGCGGCCCCGACGGTTTCGACCGACAACGCCGCGTCCTCGTCCATCTCGATGCCGAACTCCTCTTCGAACATCGCCACCAGTTCGATGGACTGCACACTCTCGGCCCCAAGATCCTCCGTGAAACTGTGCTCTGGACGAATGTCCTCCGGGGGCACTCTCAGCACTCGCGCGGTCACTGCCTTGACACGTTCTGCTACTGTCGCCATGAACTACCTCCCGTCTCTGAACGTTACTTCGCCATCATTGCTCTGCGGCTCTTCTGGATGGCCTCTTTTCGCATGGGTGCGGTGATCTCGAAGATCGCATCCCACATCGCCTGCTCCGCCTCGGTCCATTGGCGTCCGCGGCGGCTCATGGCCATCGCGGCGGTCTCATACAGCGTGCTTCGACCGAAGCCCTTGGTGACCAGGCCCTCGACAAACCAGGCGAAGCTCGGGATCGTCTTGGGCAGGGGTTTGCCCGTCGCCATGATGATCGCCATCGCGCCGATGCAGGAGCCGGTGTTGAACAGGGTCCCGATCGAGGTCTTGGCGTGGTCTCCGATCAGCGCGCCGACCTTTGGCGAGCCGGTATCGATGGCGTGCTTGCCGTCCAGCATGACGGAGACCGTGGAATAGTCGTTCTTCAGGTCGCTGTTGGTCGTCAGCGCCCCCAGGTTGACCCACTCGCCCACATAGCTGTGGCCGATGAATCCGTCGTGATACTTGTTGGAGTAGCCCTGGATGATGGACTCCTCCAACTCGCCACCGACGCGGCAGACCGGCCCGATCGAGTTGCCTTCCCGGCACTTGGCGCCGAGCAGAATCGACTTCTTGCCGATGTAGCAGGGGCCTTCGATTCGCGTGAACGGATGGATCTCGGCTCCCTCGTCGATGTAGACCGGGCCGTGCTCGGCGTCGATCACGACCATCGGATGGATCGTGACGCCCGGCGCGACGTAGACGTCCTTCTTGCTGCCTCGGATCGCGTTCGGTTGCTCGATAGCGCCTTCGATCCCGTGCCTTCCTGCCGCAGCGTAGTCGGCGACGAGTTGCGCCGGATTCGCCAGGATCAGGTCCCAGGTGTAGTTCCAGGTCGCCAGCCCGCAGTTCACATGCGGCAGATTTGCCTTGGCGGCGTCCAGAAACGCTTCGAAATTGTCGTGCGAGAGCTTTTTTGCATCGGCTTGGGTGACGCGTGCGTAAAGAATCTCTCCCTGCTCGTTCAGACCCACCTCGCCGGCGCCGCCCGCGGGGACGTCGAAGGAGTCCGCCTTGACGCGCGCGTCCACCAGAAAGAGGTCGTCCCCGGTCAGTGCGGAGACTTCGTTGACCGGGCACTTGGTCCGGGTCCGGTACGTTGCCGCCAGATAGTCGGGCAGAAAGCAGGCGGCATCCCCGATGCCCGTCCTGGCCTGGAGCTTCTCCCCAAGGGAGGTGATGCCACAGCGAAGCTCCCACAGGGGGCGACTCAACGTCAGGGGGAAGAAGTGCTCTCTGAATTCTGTGCCTCGGTCGAAAAGGATCAATCGCATAGGAACTCCTTCAGTGTTCGGTATTCCGACGCATGGGCCCGTGGGGCCATATGCGCTCACCGACAGCGCTCCAGCACAACCCTGCCATAATATCACACCATGCCGCCGCCGATCAATGTCTCTGTCTGCCGGTCCGGCGGAGATTCCTGCCAGAATCCCCGAAAAGCGGGCGGTTCTGGCGTGGATTGGAGATTGTGCCAACTTTTTCCATGTGTTCCGGCCGCCAAGGGCGGTTTCGCCGGGCAGGCGGAATTCGCCTCCGGAATTGTTGTGGTTGGGTCGCGTTTTCTGGTAGCATAAAGGCGTCGTGTGCAGAAACTCCCTTTGTGAGGGCAAAGGGAAACTGGCGGTGTAACAGAATTGGAGCAGGAGCCATGAGTAGAGCAACGACACGGACAGCGCAAGATCAAGGGGGAAGGAGGTCGCGAGAGACGATGGGTACGATGGGCAAGAACCCGGCGGGACGCGGAGCGTTCACACTGATCGAGCTTCTTGTGGTGGTCGCCGTCATTGCGGTGCTGATGGCGATCCTGATGCCGGCCCTCTCGCGGGCGCGGGAGCAGGGCAAGCGGGCCGTGTGCCTGAGCAACGTCAAGCAGTTCGGCCTGGCCTGGGTGATGTACGCCGATGACAACGATCAGAAGATCGTCAACGCCTGCACCGTCGAGAACACCGAGGGCCACAACGACAACGAAGAGCCGTGCTGGCTGTACTACCACGACGGCTGGGCCACCGAGCAGCGCATCCAGGGCATCCAGGACGGCGCGATGTGGCCCTACATCGGCCAGCTCAAGATCTACAAGTGCCCGACCGGCATTCGCGGCGAGGTCAACACCTATGCGATCGTCGACGCGATGAACGGCGCGATGGGCAGCACGGCGATCGGCGCGCCCAAGGAGATCTACATCCGGCGGCGCTCCCAGATCAAGCGGCCGGGCGAACGTCTGGTCTACGTCGACGAGGGCAAGACCAGCACCCAGAGCTGGACTATCTTCTACAATCAGGCCTCCTGGTGGGATATTCCGCCGACCCGCCACGGCGACGGCACCAACTTCAGCTTTGGGGACGGCCACGCCGAATATTGGAAGTGGCAGGACCAGCGTACCGTCAAGGTGTCCCGGCTGGAGGGCAACTACCAGTCCTATATCGCCGTCGGCGACAACCCGGACATCCAGCGCGTCCAACGCGCCGCCTGGGGAAAGCTCGGCTACGAGCCATAGCCGTGCGCAGTGCCGCCGGCAGGCGCAGGACAACTCTCGTCCCGTGTTGCGTTAGAAGCGACGGTCGAGGGTCAGCACTGCGGCCAGCGTCGCCTGCACGGTCATCGCGGCGTTGTCGACGTCGCACGCCTCCGGGATATCGCCCTCGGCGTGGTAGTTGGGATCGCCGTAGGGCCAGGACCCGATGTTGATGACCGCCGCTGGGTAGCCAGCCAGGACGAACGAGCCATCGTCATCGCCCGGCTGGGACCGCTCGGCCATGCGCTGTTCGAGGCCGATCGAGTATCGAGCATTCACCTCGGCCATCACCTCGGCCAGATGCCGGCCCTCCGGCTTCGTGTAGGCGGTCACGTTGGTCTTCTTGCCTGCGGCCGTCTGCTCGGCGGTCTTGGCGCCGATGCCGTCCAGGTTGAACACGGCGACGATGTCGTCTCCGCGTGATTTGGCCTTTTGCGCTGCGGTCCTGCTGGTCCAGGGCGTGTGCTCCTCGTTGCAGAAGAGGAACCGAATAGTGCACTCGGAAGGGTATTCCGCGAGGATGCGCGCCATTTCCAGCACGCCGATGGTGCCAATGGCGTTGTCGTTGGCCCCCGGCGAATCGACCCAGCTCTGCGAATCCTTGTGTGCCAGCACCATGATGATGCGGTCCGGGTGTGAGCGGCCTTTCTTTTCGACATAGAGATTGTACGCCGTATACCACGGGTCTTCGGGTTTGGGAGCCGAGTACTGATGCTGCTTGGGTTTGCTCGTGTCGCAACGAAACGCCTGCACTTGGACGCCTTCTCGCTCGACGCGGTATCCCCTCGCCTCCAGCCGGCCGGCAAGATAGTCGTCGGCCTCGTGGAGCGTGTTCTTCTCGTGACCGGGCAGCGTCAGGTTCAGCTTTCGAAAGGGCAGCGGGTCCTTGGACAGATAGAAAAGGTTCCTGGACATTCGCTCGCGATCGACGGCGCCGATCAGGGCGCGTATGGTCGCGTCATCCAACGTGTCGCCGGTGTTGCCCCGCGCCCGGCCGGTTCCGACCATTTCGAGGAAGCCGGCCGAGAGAAGGAACAGGAATCCCGTCGTGCAAATCGTCGTGTGTCTCATAGCGTGCGCTCCGTTCGAACCATGCTTGTGCCGCAACAGGGCGGATCGTTGAGCATTGTACGGCCGCCGGCAGATTCCTGCAATCGGTGCAGCGCTGCGGCCGTGGTCGGAGGGGAATTCCCGCCTTGCGAAATTTGCAGCCAAGAGAAGCTCGACCAGCTATCATGGAGTGCGTGATGAAGTCCGGCGTGGTGAATTCGATGGGAGAATGCCTATGAGAGGTTCGAGATGCACCCTGATACTGCTGGTCGCCGCGTTCTCGTGGTCCGGATCCGCATGGGGGCAGCAGCCCGGTCGACCCACGTCGACTCAACTCGTGCTCGTGGAGAACGGGCGGTCCCCGTTTCAGATCGTCCGGGCCGATGATGCCCCGGAGCGGACCTTGCTGGCGGCCAGCGAGCTTCAGGCTTTTCTCAAGCAGGTTACCTCCGTCGAGCTGCCCATCGTCTCCGATACGGTCCCCATGGGACAGCACGAGATCGTCATCGGCCGGAACGCTCATCTCGATCGATTGCCTGCGACGGTCGACTTCGCCAGTCTCGGCCCCCAGGGGTTCGTCATCCGCACTGTCGGAGGGCATCTTGTCATCGCGGGCGGAGCCGACCTGGGCAACCTCTATGGCGTCTATACCTTCCTGGAAGACTACGTCGGTTGCCGCTGGTACACCTCGGAGGCGTCGCGCATCCCTTCCCGGCCCGCTCTCATGATTGGTCAGATCGACGACACGCAGGTGCCGGCCTTCGCCTGGCGGCGCACGAGCTACCGTGACATCGCGTCTCAGGGAAGTCCCATCGCCATGCGCCTCAAGCTCAACGGGGGCGGCGACTGGGGCCTCTGGTGTCATAGCTTCTTCTCGGTCGTGCCGCCGGAGGAGTATTTCCAGACGCACCCGGAGTACTTCTCTCTCGTCGACGGCAGGCGTGTGCGTGACAAACAGCTTTGCCTCACCAATCCGGACGTGATCCAGTTGGTCATTCACAGGCTGCGGGAGATGACCGCCAAGGAGCCACACCTGCCGTACTGGTCGATCAGTCAGATGGACTGGGCCGGCAACTGCGAGTGTCCCAACTGCCGCGCTGCGGACGACCGCGAAGGAACGCCGATGGGATCGCTGCTCGAATTCGTCAACACGATCGCGGCTCAGTTCCCCGACAAGATCATCACCACGCTGGCCTACCAGTATTCCCGCAAGCCCCCGCGCACGCTGAAGGCCCTTCCCAACGTCGGCATCCAGCTATGCACGCTCGAACTGAATCGCAGCCAATCGTTCGCCACCGACGGGCGGGCGGAGAGCGTCTCCTTTCGCGAGGAGATCGGCCGCTGGGCGGCCATCTCGCGGATTATCGTAATCTGGGACTACACGATCCAGTTTGCCAACCTCGTCAGCCCCTTCCCCAACCTGCGCGTGCTCAAGCCCAACCTGCAACACTTAGCGTCGCATCGGGTCATGGGAGTCTACTCGCAGGCCAATCGCGAGATTGGCGGCGAGTTCGCCGAGTTGCGTGGCTACCTTCTCGCCAAGCTTATGTGGGACCCGGACCAGGACGCGTCCATGGTGATGGACGACTTCCTCGATGGCTACTACGGTCTGGCGGGCAGGCCGATCCGGCGGTATATCGACCGCATGCACGATGCGCTGGAGAGGTCCGGCGCCGACCTGAAGATCTTCGGTGGACCCACCGACCACCGCAATGGTTACCTCGCCCCCGAGCTGATCGTGCAGTACGACCGGCTGTTCGATGAAGCCGAGCGTCTGGCCGCGGATGACCCCACGTTCGCGGCACGAGTGCAGGTGGCCCGCATGCCGCTGATGTACGCCAAGCTGCGACTGAACGCCGGCGACGTGGACAGCCGCCTCCGGGAGGCCGACCGGCTGTTCGAGATCGCCGAGCGGCAGGGGCTCGAGATGTTCAACGAGTGGGACCTGACCACCGCGAAGTTCAAGCAGGAGGTCTACGATAAGCTCCGCGCCGAGCAGGCTAAGTGAAGGGCGGGCGAAGCTGCTGCCCTGTGAGAACCCCTTCGGGTGCCGGCCGACGTTGTGGGCTTGGGCCGACGGTCAGAGGTCGCACCGTCTCTACTCGATCACGTGGATGTTCTTCTTCCTGCACATGTCTTTGAGGATTTTGGGCCAGACGGTTGCGCTGACCTCGCCGAGGTGAGCCTTCTTCAGCAGCAGCATGAACGTGCGGGACTGGCCGATGCCGCCGCCGATGCTCAGTGGAATGTGATCGTTCAGGATCGCCTGATGGTAGGGCAGCTTCAGCATATCCAACTGGCCCGTGATCTCCAGTTGCTTCTTCAGGGACTCAGCGGTGACGCGGATGCCCATGGATGTCAACTCATGTCGGCGTTTGGTCACAGGGTTCCAGACGAGGATGTCGCCGTTCAGGCCGTGCATCGGGCGGCCGTCACCGGAGGTGGTCTCCGTGGCCCAGTCGTCGTAGTCGGCCGCCCTCATCTCGTGAGGATAGCCGTCCTGGAGCACCCAGCCGATGCCGATGATGAAGACGGCCCGATACTCCTGCGCGATCCGCGTCTCCCGCTGCTTGCGAGGCAGGTCGGGATATCGTTCGAGAAGCTCCTCCGCGTGGAGGAAAGTCAGCTCGTCCGGCAGATCCGGGTACTTGTCCGTCTTGAGCTGTGGGAAGAGTTGCTGCACGTGCACTTCGGCGCCCTTGAGGACGTTCCAGATCTTCCGGATGACCTGCTTGAGGAACTCCACGTTTCGCTGGTCCTTCGTGATGGCCAATTCCCAATCCCACTGGTCCACATAGGCGCTGTGATCATGATCGAGGAAGTAGTCCTTGCGGACCGCCCGCATATCCGTGAGCAGGCCTTCGCCGGCCTGCATGTCAAACTGCTTGAGCGCCATGCGTTTCCATTTTGTGGCCGCCTGAACGACTTCGGCGTCGACGGGATTCTTGCTGTGGTCGTTCGAAATGCGGAAGCGAACGGGGGTGCGCGAGCCGTCGCGATCGAGGTAGTCGTTGACACCGCTGCCGACGTCGACGATCAGAGGGACGGTGACTCGGATGAGGTGGAGCTCCTTGCAGAGGTTCTGCTCGATGTAGTCCTTCACCGCGTAGGTGGCGATTTGCGTTTCTTTGGGTGACAGGAGGGAGTGGTAGTCGTTCGGGAGGGTCTTTTCAAGTTCGGCATAGTCGCCAATTCCGGGACCGACCAGGTCAGCTTTCTTGTCGTGCATTGGGCATCTCCTGGGACTGCGGACGCGTTTCTATCGTGTCACACGCTTACCGAATATTATCATAAAGGTGGACAATGTCAAGAATGGAATCCGATTCGTGACGCGACGCCGGGCGAGCGGCGGAACCACGGCTCAAGGTATGTGCGACTGCTTCACTGCCCAGGCATCATCGAAACTGCTCCATGCGGGGGCAATTTCGATGAGGTCCGCCGGAGAATCGCGGATTGACAGGCAGTGGGCCCGCTTCTACTCTGAGGCCCGGCAGTTGGAATCCGGGCCGGGCCGCTCTACTGTGTTGCAGGGGCTTCAGGCAGTGACGCTGCGTCTTTCGGACTGTGCCGACGCCGCACCAGGATGCGGAGCAGCGAACCGGCGATTGGGTACTGGAGACCGGGACATGCAATTGACGCGAAGAGAGGCGTTCAGTGCCGCAGGCATTGCGGCGGGGGCCTGCATCCTGTCGTCCTGGGCGCCGGCGGAGAGAAAGAGCACGCAGAGCGAGACAGACCGTGGTGCGCTCCCCTGGCCCTATCGGGTATTGGACCCCGAGACGACCGCCGAGCGGGCCTATCAATATCACTACGACGGCCACTGCATGTACGGCGTCTTCAAGGGCATCGTCTGGCAACTGGCTGAGCGATATGGCGAACCCTATCGGTCTTTCCCATGCTCGATGATGACTTATGGCGCCGGCGGAGTCGCGAGCTGGGGCTCTCTGTGCGGTGCTCTCAACGGTGCGGCGGCGGTGATCGCACTTTTTGCCTCCGCAAGAGAGCAGCAGGTGAGCCTGACCAGCCAGGTGTTCCTGTGGTACGAACAGGCGGAACTCCCCGTGTACGTTCCCATCAGGCCCAGGCTGGATGTGCCGATGCCGGGGTCCGTCGCTCGGTCGGTTCTATGCCATCCCTCGGTAGCTCTGTGGAGCAAGGCTTCCGGATATCCCGTGGCGGGCAAGGAGCACATGGAGCGGTGCGCGCGTCTCACGGCCGATACCGCCAGGCGGACCGTCATCGTGCTCAACCAGAGCGTGTCGGGAGAGGCCCCTCGTTCGATGATCGCCGATCCGCAGGTGGGACGGTGCAACGCTTGTCACGGGCGAGATGGCGAACAAAAGGACGTGCTGGGTAGAATGGTATGCGGCAGTTGCCACACCTCACTGTCCGACCAACACCCTGACATTTTGACCACAGCGCCAAACTCTCGGTAGCCTGTGGCCCCACGCCCTCCACGCCCCAGGCTTGGGACCGGGCATGTGTGCAACGGGCGTGGCGCGAACGGTATTTGCCCTTTCGCGGCACAGACATCATAATACTGCCTCAGCGTCGGGTCGTTTCGGTCTCAAACTGCCGGCTTTGAGCTCGCAAGCAGGCAACGTGGCGTTCCCTCGCTCGGGCCAGGCCGGGGATCCCGGTTCTGTCAATCGATCATCCATTCGGGAGGTATGTACCATGGAAACGGCGAATCGGAGCTTGTTCATGTTGGTCGGTGGTGCGATCGTGCTGACAGCCGCGTGCGCCTGGGGGCAGGACTGGCCGCAATGGCGCGGGCCTGATCGGGACGCCAAGGTCAGTGCGTTTACCGTACCCCAGACCTGGCCCAAGGAGCTGACGCGCCGGTGGACGGTGGCGGTGGGCCTGGGCGACGCGACGCCTGCCCTGGTGGGCGGGAGGCTGTACGTCTTCGCTCGACAGGGCGATGACGAAGTCGCGATGTGTCTCAACGCCGAAGACGGCAAGGAGCTGTGGCGCGACAAACACCCTGCGCCACATGTGACGGGCGGGCCTGCCCAGCATTCCGGACCCAGAAGCTCGCCAACTGTTGCGGAGGGGAAGGTGGTGACCCTGGGGGTCGCCGGTGTGCTCTCGTGTCTCGACGCTGCCAGCGGCAAGGTGCTGTGGACCAGGGAGGAGTTCCCTGGTGCGTGGCCGCGGTTCTACGCCGCGATGTCGCCCGTCGTCGTGGAGGGGTTGTGCATCGCCCATCTCGGCAAGGAGGGCGCAGGGGCGATCATCGCATACGATCTAGCCACAGGTGATCCGAAGTGGAAGTGGTCCGGCGCCGGCCCGACGTATTCTTCGCCTGTCTTGATGACGCTCGACGACGTCCAGACGCTCGTTGTGCACGTTGAGACGGATCTCATTGGCATCGGCGTCTCCGACGGCAAGCTCCTGTGGAAAGCCACGACGCCCCTCCGCCAGAGGTTTTACAGCTCCGTCACCCCGATTGTGGATGGGCAGACCGTGATCTACACCGGGCAGGGAACCGGCACAAAGGCCGTCCGGATTGAGAAGAAGGACAGCGGTTACTCTGTGAGCGAGCTGTGGAGCAATGGCGAGATCGGCGGGGGGTACAATACGCCGGTCCTGAAGAACGGCCTGCTGTTCGGCATCTCCGATCCCGGCAACAACATCTACTGCCTGAGCGCCCGCGACGGGCAGACGCTCTGGACCGATACAGTCAGATACGGCCGGTTCGGAACGGTGCTCGACGTCGGCCCCGTCCTGTTGGCTCTGCCTGTCTCCGAGCTCCTCGTGATCGAGCCCAGCGACAAGGCGTATACGGAACTGGCCCGATACAAGGTCGCCCAGGAGCAGGTGTATGCCTACCCGATCGTGGCAGGCAACAGAATCTACATCAAGGACAAAGAGACGCTCACCCTGTGGACGGTGGAATAGACCTCGCGATGGGGCAAGAACGGAAGCCCCTATGATGTTGTCGTCTCGCGGATTCGCGTGTGACAGTCCTTCAGGTAGTCTCGCGCGAGGGCGAGATTCGCCGCCATCACGTCCGTTCCAGGATGCCCGTGCATGAAGGGATTGACGTAGCCACGGTAGCGAATGTCGGCCAGGGCGCGGACCCACGGCGTCATGTCTGTCGGTCCGACGCCCGGAAGCTGCTTCACGTCGGCCTGCTGCTGCCAGGCATAGAAGAAGAACAGTTGCGACCCACAGATGCGAATGGCCTGCGGCACGGAGGCTTGCCGTCCCTGGAGGTGGTAGGGGGCCAGGGCGATCCCCAGTCGGGGCGACCTGTTGGCCTCCACGAATGCTTCGAGCGAATCGAGCGAATCCAGAAGGGCATCGCCGTGGTTCTCGATCGCCAGGTACGAGTTGTGCTTCTCCGCCAGGTCGACCAAAGGCTTGAGGCTTTCGAGGAACTGGTGCATCCGGGCCTTGAGCTCCTGCGGCTCGCAGGGCGGTGCACTGCCCTGAACAGCAACGCCGCCTCCCGCCCGGCCCAGCAACTCGGCGTAGCGGACGTAGCCGCCCTGGTACACGCTGAAGCCACACAGCTTCAGTTTGTGCTTGGCCAGGAGTTCCTTGAGCCCCTCCGGCCCGAGCCGGGATGCAACATCATCCAGATGCGGGCAACCCTCATGGGCCGACCAGATGTCAACGGCGTCAAGGCCTAAGCCCGCGATTCGCTCGCAGGCCTGTTCGATGGGCAGTTCGGAGAAACAGATCGAGGAAGCGGACAGCCGCATCCGCCACGCGGGCGCATCGGTCGGCTCCATAGGAAGCCCCGTGGAGGCAGCGCGAATACTGCGCCAAGCGACTGTCGTTCCCATCAGCCCCAGAAAGCTGCGTCGACCGATCAGGCGTTTCATGTGATGCTTCTCCTGTCGAGATCAGTATTCCTTCGTGATCCCGGGTTGCGGCGGTGCATAGAGACCGTTGGGACCGACATGAATCGGAGCGGGTGTGTCGAAGGTCATGCGGTCGATGTCGGCGACGAACTGGAACTGCGAGTTCATCGCCTGGTCCCAAGTGATGAACTGGCCGGAATGTGTGGCCATTCGGCCCATCAGCGCGGCGATGTCCGCTTCTCCGGCCCGGCGCGCTTCATTGTGCGGCCTATCCTGACGAATCGCATCGAGCAGGCGCTGCCACTCGACCACGTAGGGGTTGGGATCGCGGCCCGCGAACTCCCAAAGCAGATTCTCCGGCGTCTGATGATGGCCTTTGTAGATCTTCGGCCTCGGCTCGCCCAGAGTGGCCATCAGCACCGCCGAGCCCTTCGAGCCGTGGGCGTAGTCCGCGTACGTCTCCCAGCAACCGTGCATGTGGCGCGAGAAGGTGAACAGCTTCGTGCCGTCGGCGAAGGTGTACTCGACGGTGTAGTGGTCGAACTGGCTGCCCGCCTCTTCGAAGCACCGGCCGCCCATCCCCTGGGCGGAGACGGGCCAGGCGCCCTTCGTCCAGCAGGCCACGTCGATGTTGTGGCAGTGCCAGTCGATGTAGAACCCGGAGGAGACCCACGTGAAGCTGTTCGGATAGCGAAGCTGAAAGGCCAGCTCATTGGTGTCCTTCGGCAGTGGCGGGCATTGGACCGGCCCGTGCACGCGATAGATCCGCAGGGTGTGCACGTCGCCGATGGCGCCGTCGTGAATCCGGCGGATCGTCTCCTGGCGAGCCTGCGAATGACGCCACATGAAGCCGACGCCCACCTTCAGGCCCTTCTGCTCGGACAGTTCGGCCGCCTTGAGCCAGCGGCGTGCGGCGGGGGCATCCGTCGCGAACGATTTCTCGGCAAAGACGTTGACCCCTTTGCTCGCCGCGTATTCGAAGTGCATCGGGCGAAAGGCGGCGTGCGTCGCCAGGATGGCCACATCTCCGGGGCTTAGACAGTCGATGGCCTTCTTGTAGGCGTCGAATCCGACGAACCGCCGCTCGGGCGGGACGTCGATCTTGTCGGCGTAAGCCTCGTTGAGATTCTTCAGGCTGCTCTGGAGGCGATCCTCGAACAGGTCGGCCATGGCGTAGAGCTTTACCGGCCCGCCCGTTGCCGTGAAGGCATCGGCGACGGCACCGGTGCCTCGGCCTCCGCAACCGACAAGGGCCAGTTTGATCGGTCCGCCCTCGGCCGCATGCATGCGAGGGCCGATTCCCGCCACGAGGGCTGCAGAGGCCGCCATCCGGCCGGACAGTTTCAGGAATTCCCTGCGAGATGTTGGTTTGGCGCGGTTCGGGGTGTTCATAGCGGACTCCTTCGAAAGGGGTTGGGCATTGACCGCATTGTAGCCCCAGCGTCATATCCCGGCAAGACGGCTGCGACAATCCCCCTGTTCTCAATCTTTATCTCTTGATTTTATAAAGATTTATATCGATTCTTGTCTATCAAGAACCGGTGATGAAGAATCTCCGGTTGGGGTGTTACCATTCCGAAATCCGGGGCACTATATATGCGAGCGACGGGCAGGAGTTTGCTCTAAGCCGTGCCTTTTTGGTATGCTGGAACATGGGGGATCACGCTGAGGTGGTGTGAGGAAAACGCCGATGCTATTGCCTGGTTGCCAGACCGGGTCGCCTGAAAGGAAATCGAAATGCTGTCAGGCAAGGCTGTTGGACGTGTTGCCGCAGTGCTTCTTATCGTGGGACTGCTGCAGGGGGTCCCATCGTACTCGCAGGTGTCCGGCGATGAACCGGCCGTGGCCGATCCAGCCGTGGAGAACTGCGCGGATCACGAAGACCCCGAGGACTACGTCTGGGACAGCGCTGACGTCATCGAGATCTTGTTGAATGAAACGGCCATCACCGCGAGCGGAGCCGGCGCTACGGTTGACGGTAGCGTGCTGACGATCACGCGGGCAGGCACATACAACATCAGCGGCGTCCTGGCGGATGGCCAGATCGTCGTGGATTCCACGGACAAAGGGACGGTGAGGCTCATTCTGGACGGGGTCGATATTCACTGTTCCTGGAGCGCTGCGATCGTTGTCGAGAAGGCCAAGAAGACCGTCGTTGTCCTCGCCGAGGACACGGAGAACTACCTTTCAGACGGGAGATCGGGCGTTGTCGAAGGTTCGCAAGCGGAGGAGCCCAATGCGGTGATCTTCAGCCGGGACGATCTGACCATCTGTGGCGCCGGCTGGCTGAGCGTCTGCGGCGATGTCAACGACGGCATTTCCAGCAAGGACGGCTTGATCATTGCCGGCGGGACTATCGACATCGATGTGGTCGATGATGGAATCCGTGGCAAGGATTATCTGGTCGTCCGGGGTGGAGATATCCTCGTGAGCGCTGGAGGCGATGGTCTGAAGTCCGACAACGAGCAAGACGACGCCAAGGGATATGTATCTATCGAGGCGGGCGCGTTGAACATTGTCTCCGGAGCGGACGCAATTCAGGCTCAGACCGACGTCATGATCGCGGATGGAGAAGTCACTGTACGCTCGGGCGGTGGCACCAACCGCAGGGCCGGCGCCGCCACCGCGGGCAAGGGAATCTCGGCCGGCGTCAGCGTGACCGTCAACGGCGGCGATCTCAACGTCAATTCCGGGGACGATGCCCTCCACTCCAATGACAGTCTGGCTATCAACGGCGGTACGTTCGTTCTCTCTTCCACTGACGATGCCATTCACGCCGATTCGGCTGTGGAGATCAATGGGGGAGACATTCAGGTCACCTGGTGTTATGAGGGCGTCGATAGCAATGCGATCTCCGTCACCGGTGGGACCATCCAGATCGTCTCAAGCGACGACGGCATCATTGCCGCAGAGCATGTCTCCATTGCGGATGGTGTAATCGATATCACGGCCGCCGGTGATGCGATCGCGGCCCAGGCCGACGTCACCATCGCGGGCGGGAAACTCATCCTTTCCTCCGGCGGCGGCAGCAATACCAGGATCACAGCGACCACGTCCGCCAAAGGAATCAAGGGAGTCGGCAGCGTAGTGATTGACGGCGGAGACCTCACGGTGGATTCTGCAGACGACGCTGTACACTCGGACGCAAACGTGACTATCAATGGAGGCGTCTTTGCTATTTCCTCCGGAGACGACGGCATTCACGCGAACGCCGACCTGGTCATCAACGGTGGGGACATCCACATCGCCAAGGCCTACGAGGGCCTGGAAAGCACCGATGCCAACATCGTCATCAATGGCGGTCGCATCCGCATCGTGTCGAGCGATGACGGGATCAACGTCTCTGCCGGCGGCGACGAGTTTGCCATGGGTTGGCCGGGCGGATGGCCGGGCGGAGGCGGTGTTACGCCTGAGGCGTCGAGCGACTGCTACCTCTACGTCAACGGCGGCTATCTGGTGATTGACGCCGCAGGGGACGGCATCGACTCCAACGGAGCTGTGGTGATGACCGACGGTGTGGTTATTGTCCATGGTCCTACGTCCAACATGAACGCCGCACTGGATCATCTGTCGTTCCAGATGACCGGAGGATTTCTTCTGGCGGCCGGAAATTCCGGCATGGCCCAGGCGCCCAGCACCTCCTCGACGCAGTATTCGATCCTCCTGACGTTCAACACCATGCTGTCGGCGCAGACCCTGGTGCATATCCAGAACGGCAGCGGGCAAGACATTCTCAGCTTCGTGCCCGGCAAGCAGTACAACTCCGTGGCGTTCTCGTCGCAGGACCTGGTCAAAGGCTCCACATATGATGTCTATTACGGGGGCAGTTCCACCGGCACGGCTTCTGACGGTCTGTACCAGGATGGAACCTACACGCCGGGCACCAAGTACGCCAGTTTCACCATTTCCAGCATGGTTACTAACGTCGGCGTCAACACGGGTGGCGGCGGAGCGCCTGGCGGTGGCGGGAATGTGCCAGGAGGCGGCGGGGGAGCGGTGAGGCGATAGTTGATATCGCCAACCGACGTGCGGGCCACCTCGTGCGATTGTTGCACCATTCACACGCTTTCTGTTGTATAATCGTGGCATCGGCTACCAAGGCTCGGCTCTGATTCCGGGAGGAAAGGACGATGCAAACGAACGAGACAGCGCCTTGTGACGGCTGCCAATGTGCGAGTCGTCGGCGGAAGCATCGCTGGGCGAGATGGGCCTTCCCGATCACCGGACTGGCGGCCTTGGTCTGGTTCCTGGTCCGAGTGGTGCCGAAACCTTCGCGAGCGACATATCCCTGCCAGCGCGTGGCCATGCCTCTGGCGTCGGGATTCGTCATCTGGATTGCCGCTCTTGTGACGTCGGTCAGTGTGTCGGGCAGGATCCGGCGGCTGGTAAGAGGCTCTCGGGTCGCGCTCGTGGGCATCTGCCTGGTTACAGCGGCCATTCTGGGCGTGGCATCGCTCGCCGACTTTCCCGGCCGCTTTTCTGCGACGGGCGAGCCCTGGGGACCTCACGAGCCGATCGGGCAGGCCAAGGGAATTCACCCCGGTCGGGTAGTCTGGGTCCATGATCCGGATGCGACCGATTGGGACGGCTACGATTCGCCGGAGCGCTGGTGGCAGGACGGCTGCACCGATCCGGTGGTCGTGGAGAGAATGGTTTCGCAGGCCATTCGAGGTGTAGCGGGCAGGGCCTCTGACGCCGCGGCGTGGGACGCGATCTTCCGGCATTTCAACAACAGTCGAGGCAAAGGAGATGTGAGCTATCACCCCGGTGAGAAGATCGCCGTCAAGATCAATCTCACCACCTGCAATGCCGCCGGGGGCGATGTCAACCCATATACGTATGACAAGAAGTCGAGTGTCATGAATCGCATCGACAACTCGCCGCAGATAAGTCTTTCGCTGTTGCGCCAGTTGGTGCATATCGTCGGGGTGGACCAGAGTGATATCACCATTGGCGATCCGACGGGAATGGTGCCGAACCACTACTGGGAAATGGTGCATCCGGAGTTTCCGGATGTGCATTACCTGGACAACTACGGCGGTTCCGGCCGGACCCGGGCGGAGTTCTCGGATGTTCCGCTATACTGGAGCACGCCCGAGGCGAACGGAAAGGTACAGGACTATCTGCCGACGGCATTTGCGGAGGCGGACTACATCGTCAACTTCGCCATTCTGAAGGGCCATTCATCGGGCATAACGCTCTGCGCGAAGAACCACTACGGCTCGCTGATCCGAACCCCGGACCGGTATCGGAGGCCGGAGCTTCCCGGCCTGCCCGGGCAGGGGATGCGCTACGACTACTACAACATGCACTACAGCTTGCCCAACGCCGGGCAGAGTCCGCCCTGGAGTCCGGGGACGGGTCGGCACCGAGCTCTGGTCGATCTCATGGGGCATTCCGAGCTTGGCGGCAAGACCGTTCTCCATCTGATCGACGGGCTCTTCGGAGGCTATTACTGGGAGGCCCATCCGTACAAATGGAACCTGCCGCCATTCAACGGTGACTGGCCGTCGAGCATCTTTGCCTCTCAGGACCCGGTGGCAATCGACTCGGTGGGATACGATTTCGTGAACGCGGAATGGCCGGATGTAGTCCGGTACGGCCGCTCGCCCAGCCCAAAATACGACATGCAGGGAGGAGCCGAGGATTACCTGCACGAAGCGGCTCTGGCCAACGACCCGTGCTCCGGAACCTTTTACGATCCGGACCATGCCGGCGATGTGGCCCGTCTGGAGAGCCTCGGTGTGCACGAGCACTGGGACAATGAGATCGACAAGCAGTATTCACGGAACCTTGGAACGAGCGAGGGCATCGAGTTGGTCCTTCTGCACAGCACGGCGATCGAAGGAGATTTCGACAGCGACGGAGATGTGGACCGACGCGATCTTTCGGCCTTGTGCGAGAACTGGCTCCAGCGCATGGACCTGAATGATTCGGAGGCGGACCTCAACGGGGACGGCTCTGTGGATCTGCGGGACCTTGCGATTCTCGGTAGAGGCTGGAAGACCGTCACAACGCAGCAATCGCCGGACGGGTCCCGCGACACACAAAGGCGTATGTGAGGATGCACCAAGTCTATGGGGTGTAGCCGAGCTTGCCCCAGTAGGCCTTCTGGATCTTCTCCAGGTCTTCGTTTCCGGGCTGGTTTGTGAGGGACCCGCCTCGCTGGGTCTCCGCGTCCAACCAGCTCAGTTGAGCCCAGTCGATCGTGCGAGGGTCGGTCCAGGCATAGAACTCGCAGTGTCCGTCCACAAGCGAGACCACTGTTCCTTTGCCGTGGCGCATGGGAATGGGGTTCCACCACTGGGGCTGGTTGTAGTGGACGGTCCACGCCGCATCCCAGTCTTCTCCGTAGTCGTCGATGAAAACGATGCGCGTGCCGGGCCGCTTGATCTCGTCGATCTTCTTGCAGACGGGTGCGTTCTCGCCGATGTCCGCCCCGTTCATGGCGTGGGTGCAACTGTACGTTCTCATCTCGACGCTTTTTGCCACCGGACAGCGATAGACCTTCAGGTTCGGCGCATACCGGAACAGCACGCCGCTGCGCAAGGCCTCCAGTTGGATCTCCTCGGAGGCATCGACCGGGAGCGTTCCGGGCGGCTTCCGGATCCAGCAGTGTTTGACGGCGGGGTCTTCCGTAGCGTTGGCTCGCGGGATCCTGCCATCGTTCTCGCCGGCGTACATAATCCAGGCCAGAGCCAAGGTCTTGGTGTTGTTCAGGCACACCGCTCGCTTGCCTTGCTCTCGCGCCCGCTGCAAAGCGGGCATCAGAACCGCCATCAGGATCGCGATGATCGCGATCACCACCAGCAGTTCAATCAGGGTGAATCCTGCCTGCTGCCTGCGGTCTTCTCGAAAGGTCGTGTTGCCTGGCATAGCCACTCCCTTCCAAAGCGCATCTATCATGCCGCGCGGACGGCAGACTCGACTGCCTGTCCCTCAGGCCTCTTTCAGTCTCCAGTCACCGCGAAAGGCCCTGCTGCGCAGCATGGCGTTGGCTTGGTCGTCATCGACGAACCGCTCGGCCTGCGGGTCCCACTCCAGCCGGCGGGCCCGTTTGACAGCGATCAGCGCGATCTGACAGAGTATGTCAGACCGCACGGCGGTGTCGATGTCGCAGATTGCCCGCGTGCCGTTACGGATGGCGTCCACGAAGTTACGCATGTGATCGGGGCTGGCCGCCAGCCGGATCGGCATCGTGCCGCACTTGTTCTGCGGGTCGCGGAGGACGTCGGGGTTGTAGAGGTTCAACGCCCCGCGCGTAACGTGGGCCCAGCCCGATTCGCCGACGAAGCGGATACCATGCTCGTAGCCCTCCGTGCCGTCCTGGACGAACGTCATCGGCGCGGCTCCGGCGTACTCGAAACGCACCTTCCACCGCAGAATCGCATCGAAGGCCCCTTCTTTCGGGAAGACACCTTCGCCTTCCACGAACCGTGGTCCGGTCCGGTCGGCGCTGTTTCCCCACTGGGCGATGTCCAGATGGTGAATGCCCCAGCAGGAAATCATGCCGAGCGAGAAGTTCGTGATGTTCTCGTGGTTGTCGCGCTGAAGCTTGTCCTCGTGAAAGGCCGTCATCGGAGCCGGCCCGACCCAGCGATCCCAGTCCACATATTCCGGCACAGGTTGTTCGGGGAACGGCGGACCTTCCTTGCCGCCGGGGACTGAAACCTGAATCTCTTTGACCTTGCCCAATCGTCCGTTCAGAGCCAGCTCGCACGCCCAGCGGAAGTACAGGTCCGACCGCTGCTGCGTGCCGAACTGGAACACGACGCCCGTCTTGTGCACCGCGTCGCGCACCCGACGAGCCTCCTCGAACGACATGGCCATCGGTTTCTCGTGGTAGATGTGCTTGCCCTGGAGAATGGTGTCTTGTGCGGCGATGCTGTGCCAGTGGACCGGCAGGGCCATCAACACGGCGTCGATGGAGCGGTCTGCGTTCATCTCGCGGAAGTCGGAAAAGACCTTCACATCCCGGCTGCCATACGCCTCGCCGATGACGCCTCGCGCCGTCTCGATGTTCCGCCGGTTCACATCGCAGACGGCGGTGACGCGGACGTCGTCATAGCCCAGGAAATTGCGCATGTCATACAGGCCTTGGGCTCCGACGCCGATGACGCCGAGCGTGATCCTGCTCGACGGGGCCTGGCCCGCCCTCAGCAGGCGAGCCGGCACGAAGGCCGGCATGATTTTCGTCGCCAGCATGGCCTTGAGGAAACCGCGTCGGGTGGGATGAAATGTCGTTGGCTTCATTGTGCAACCTCCGGAGATTGTGAATCAGCCAGGCACGATGCCTGATTGTACGTCTGCCCCCCATCCGTCGGCAACAGATAATTGGTCCCGGTTTGGGCGGCGATGCCAGGTCTCCAATGTCTCCGGTTTTCCTTTCGCGGCAGGCAATGCGAGTGCTACACTGTACGGGATCGGGAGTAGCGTTCTTCGGAGGAGATGTCGCATACAGCATCCCATGTGCGGAGACTGGACATGAGAGACGTAGCAGCAATTCTGGCGTTGGCGGTCTGGCCGATGCTCTGTCAGGCTCAGGGTATCCTTGCCGGGGCTCTTCCGGCGCCGATCGTCACGCAAAACCCGGTGGAGACGTGCCTGAACAGCAGGTACTCACAGCATACCCTGAGCAGAGCGGCGGCCAGGGTCCAGCAGATGAGCAACATCCTGTGGGCGGCCGGACGAGCCCCGGTCACCGGGTCCTATCGGAACATATTCGTTGCGACGCCGAGCGGAACATATCGATACGACCCGACCGACCACTCGCTGAGCTGGCACTCGGACGAAGTTGTTTCGGACGGCGGCTTTGCGATCATCTATGATGCCCAACTGGAGTTCGATGCGGGCGTCATGTTCATGCCGGCGATCCTCGCCTCGGTGTCTCTGGCACGCAGCACGGAATCACCGGTGGCATGCTGTCCCAAGGGCATTGGATACCCCACGACGAGGCTGATTTTCGGGGTGCAGCCGGTTACCGACCTGACGACGCAACTGGCCGCACGCTGCTCCGTGGCCCCGGAACAACCGGGATGGCTGCCGGACCCGTCCATGACTGGCGACAACAGCCTGGAAGGGGTCCTGGCCGATCTGAAATACGTCGACAGTCTCATGCAGACTGACCTGACCTCGCATCAGGTTTCCCAGATTCTGTGGGCAGGGTACGGTTGCACGGCCCACGTGACGAGCAACGGCCGCGCGGGTCTGACGGTTCCCTCCGCCTATGCGAATTACTACCTGTCGCAGAGCATCTACCTGGTGAACGAGGACGGTGTGCACCGCTACCAGAACAGGGACCCGAGCACGAACCCGGGGACCCGGGACCATCGACTGGAGCCGTTAGGCCCTGCCGACGGAGACGCCCGACGACGGCCCGGCAGCGAGAGCGAGAACCCGGACCCTGCCGACGCAAGGCCCCGTCTGCAATCGGCTGTCAGCGGTCTGCCGAAAGCGCCATGTTATGTCGTCCTGTGTCTCGATTCCTCTAATGTGGGGCAGCCGTACGCCCAGTTGGAGGTCGGTTTTGTAGCCGGCAGTATGCTGTTGCAGGCCAGTGCGATAGGGTTGGGATGCCGTTTCCGGACTGGGCTCAGTTCCGCGGAGCAGAGGAGCGTCCAGGCGGCCACGAGCATCGACGCATCGCGCGTCCCGCAGGCGATTGTCTGCATAGGCCCGATCGCCGTGTCGCCGGCTTTGGAAGGCGACGCCAACCGCGACCACATGGTTGATCTTGCCGACTATGTCATTCTGTCGAGCAGTTGGCGATCGTCCAAATCGCAGCCCCGGTATGACGGGCGTGCGGATTTCGACCGCGACGGCCTCATTGACGTGGCGGACCTGCGTCTGTTGGCCACCAACTGGCTGGAGACCATGCCGGCGGCAACTGCGCCGTAACAACCCCAACAGGTCCGGCCCAGTTGACGTGGACAGAATATGTAAAGCTCTGTGAATACAGAGCTTACATGCAGGCCTCAGATTTACTTGAAACTCCCCTGTTGGACGCGGTACCATATAAGACTCCAATCGGTTTGTGTCTGTAGGTATACACTGGTCTTTTATCCTTGGGCTTTTGCCCAGGGTCTGTGATAGAAATGGGGAAGCACTAATGGTGGCGGAAGGGTGTCGCAAACAACGCGGCGTGCACGGGGTATCGGTTCGGTCAGGCAACTGGGAAGCATTTCGCCGAAGACTTCTTGGCCGACGCATCTGCGACCTTGGGCTGCGGATCAAGGGCTCGCCCGTCGAGCCATTCGTAGCGCAACTGAAGCAAGAACTGTCGGCCAAGGGCATCGATTACGTGCCGGCCTTCTACCTGACCGATAGCTGGGGCTGCCCGGACAGGGTGCCGGCCGTTGGGATACCCTTCTACCTGGCCTGCACGCTGCTTGGGCGTATTGAGCACGAGCAGACGGGGGAGCTGGAAGACAAGCGGATGATCATGCAACTGCTTCGACACGAGGCGGGCCATGCGATGAACTATGCGTTCCGGCTGTGGGAAGAACCAGAGTGGAAGAACACCTTCGGGGCCTTCTCCAAACCCTATCGTGAGGCTTTTCGTCCGAATCCGTGGAGCCGGCGATTCGTTCGCCACCTTTGCAGTTGGCCTCATGGATATACCTATGCTCAGAAGCATCCGGATGACGATTTCGCCGAGACGTTTGCCGTCTGGCTGACGCCTCGCTCCGGCTGGCGCCGCAGATATCGTGGCTGGCCTGCCATGGACAAGCTGATGTATGTGGACCGCCTGATGCGGCAAGTGGGCGATCGGCAACCGAAGCGCAAGGGCGGACGGCTCGTCAACCCGGTTTCACGGCTGACCATGTCCCTGGCCGAGCACTACAGCCGACGAGCCAGGCGGTACCGCAGGACCGCCTAAAGCTGCATGGGCACGCTGACGTCATACGGAGGCCCTTCCAGCGCCGCGTCGAGGACCATCTGGATCAACTGCCGGTAACTGATGCCTGCCCTTTCGGCCGAGCGCGCCAGGCCGATGCCCTCCTCCAGCGAGGCGTTGCAGTTGACCTCCAGTACTCTCGGCTGGCCGGCTTCATCGAGTCGAATGTCCACTCGACCGTAACCCCAGGTGCCGACCGCCCGAAACGCGCGCATCGCGATGTCCCTGAGTTGGTGGGCCAACTCCGGCTCAACGTGGGCCGGACAGATGATGGTGGTCTTCTTGTACTCCACCGAAGTCTCGATCCACTTGGCGGCATAAGACATGATCGGTGGGATCTCCGGGGGCAGCTCTTCGTAATCGACCTCGGCCAACGGCATCACGCGCGGGCGTTTGCCTCCGACAATCCCCACGTTGAACTCGCGCCCCGGCAGGAACTGCTGGACCAGCGCCGGCTGGTTGTACGCTTGCAGGATCTGACGGACTTGCTGGCGGAGAGCCTTCTTCGTGTATACGACGGAATCCCGATCCAGGCCGATCCCCGCGTGTTCCTGGCTGGGCTGCACGATGAGGGGGAACTTCCATTTGCGGCCGTTCACGTCGGCGACCTTTTCGAGCAGCACCGTGTAGGGCGGGATCGGAATTCCTGATCCGTGGAGAAGGCTGGCGGCCATGTGCTTGTAGCGGCTCAGCCCCAGGGCCAGGGCGGGTGAGCCGGTGAGAGGATAGCCCATCATCCGCACCATGGCGGCAAAGCGCATTTCGTAAAGGGCGCCGTGAACCACATCGTCGTATTGATTGAACACAACGTCGGGGTTCAGACGGCGCAGTCTTCGTTGAAACGCGAAAAGATCGTGGGCCAACGGAAGGACAGTGACTCGATGGTGCAGGGACCTCAGCACGCGGGCCATGTCGTGGATCATGTGTCGCAGGTCGCCCGTGCTGCCTCGATCCTCCGGCGTGTCGGGTACGATCCCCGCCGCGGCGTTGTACACCAGTGCGACGTGGAGGTGCTTGCGCGATCGTTTCGACCGACTTGGCATCGCATCGTCCTCATGCCCACGGAATTGGATGCACACTGTTGCTCCGTGGGGCGACACAGTGTGGAACCGTCTTCGACGCGGTCATTGTATGGCTGATGCCGCCTCCCCGCAAGAGCGCAGGCCGCCGACCGGTTTCTTTGCTTTGCTTGAGGTTGAGCCGGCAGATGGTAGACTGGTAGGTGGTTAGACTACAGGAGGCCAGTATGCTCAATGACCGAAGGGTAATCTGGATTCTCGAATACGTCTCTGGCGGGGCGTTAGTCGTTGTGCCGCTGACCAGCCGGGTCGTTCGCCTGCCTGTCTGGACCGACGCCTACACCTGGGCAACGCAGTTGTTTGTGGTCGGCCTCGGCGTGGTTCTGATCTCCTGCGCCAGTTCGATGAGACAGCGACTGCTCCTGGCCAGGCGGATCGACGCCTTGGCCATGCAGATGATTCAGAGCGGGCGCTCCTCTTCGCCGGCCCGGCCGTGAAAAGCCGCCACATTGAATGCGGGGACGAGCCGGGGATCTCCTATTGTCTGCGGTACCTGCCCATCAACTGGCCCTCGGCGAGGATGTGTCCCTTCATGGCTCTGACCAGATCCGCCTTCTTCGTGCTGCCGGGCAGATCCAGCATGGCGTCCAGGGCGTAGATCGTGAAGTAGTACCGGTGTGTGCCGCTCGGGGGGCACGGCCCGCCGTACCCTGGCCGCCCGAAATCGGAAATGCCCTGACGGGAACCATCGGGCAGTTCGGGCTTGGGAGGTACACCTTCTGCCAGATCGCCCACGGACGGGGGAATGTTCCACATGACCCAGTGGACCCACGTTCCCATCGGGGCGTCCGGATCGTCGCAGATCAGGGCGATGCTTCTGCCACCCTCCGGCACATCCGCCCACTGGAGCGGCGGCGACAGGTCGTCGCCGTCGCAGGTGTACTTCGCCGGGATCATGCCGCCTTCCTGGAACGCGGAACTGCTGACGGAGATGGTCATGTGCTGGCTCCTTTCCTCTCGAACCTCCGCGGGTCTGTCTTGTCTCTTGCAGCCACAGATCGTGACGGCCAGTAGCGCCATGGGCAGAAGAATTCTCAACATAGCCGGTCCTTCCAATCGCTGCACACTTGCTACGCTGCGGACAGGATACGAGTTTCCGTCCCTGACGGCAATCCCTGCGTCGTCCGAGACAACGCCGGACGAAGGTGAGCATCCTCTATCGAGCCGGAATAATCGCTTGCAGCCGCTCTCGAAAAAGATGATCATACGGTTCCGGTCAGACTCAGGAGCCCCGGCGCCATACAGAATGGAGAACTCACCATGAAACAGGACTCTCACACCTCGAAGTCAACGCAGCGGAAATCCTCGCGTCGGGATGTCTTGACGTGGAGCGGGAAGATGGTTGCGGCATCCACGTTGGGGAGCTTTGCCCTCCCTGCGATGTATGCGGCCGAGAACAACACGATTCGACTGGCCCTGATCGGTTGCGGCGGCCGCGGCTGTGGGGCGGCGGCCAACGCTTTTGACTCGCCGAACGGTCCGGTCGAACTGGTCGCGATGGCGGACTTCTTCGAAAACCGCCTGACCAATGCCCACAAGGTCCTGAGCGGGCAGTACGGCGCGCGGGTCAACGTGCCGCCGGAGAGACGCTTTGCCGGTTTCGATGCCTGGCGGAAGGCCATCGACTACCTTCGTCCCGGCGACGTGGCGATGCTCACCGGCTATGCCGGCTTTCGGCCCCAGCAACTGGAGTATGCGGTCGAGAAGGGGATTCATGTGTTCATGGAGAAATCCTTCGCGACCGATCCGCCGGCGGTGCGAAGGGTGATCCAGGCGGGCCAGGCCGCCGAGAAAAAGAACCTCAAGATCGCCGCCGGATTGCAGTGCCGCCATTCGCGGAATCGCCAGGAATTGATCAAACGCATTCGCGACGGGCAACTGGGCCAGATCCAACTCATCCGCGCCTATCGGATGCAGCCGTGCGGCCCCCTGGGCCCCCGACCGGCAGACGTGAAGGATCTGCACTGGCAAATCCGCAACTTCACCCACTTCCTCTGGGTCTCGGGCGGGCTGTTTGCCGAGATGAACATCCATCAGATCGATGAGATCTGCTGGCTCAAGGACGCCTGGCCGGTGTCCGCGCACGGCATCAGCGGACGGGCCGCCGACAGCGTCGATCGCGGCCAGAATCTGGACGCCTTCACGATCGAGTGGACGTTCCCCGATGGGAGCAAGGCGTACGATGTGGTCCGCTGGCTGGCAGACTGCCATACCGAATTCGCCACCTATCTCCACGGGACCCGGTGTGCCGCACAGTTCTCCGGCAACGTCCACGAGGGCACCGTCCACACCTATAAGGACCAGCGATGCGCCAACGACAACATTGCGTGGCGCGCTCCCAGGGAGACCGTCACCCCCTGGCAGGCCGAATGGGACGTGCTGCTGGACGCCATTCGTCAGGACCGCCCGCACAACGAAGCCAGGAGGGCCGCTCTGTCAAATCTCGCGGACATCATGGGCCGGGCAGCGGCTCACTGTGGCAAGGTCGTCACCTGGGACCAGGCCATGGCCTCGGACTTCCGATTCTGTCCGAATATCGACTCTCTGACGGATGACAGCGTTCCACCAATCCAGGCGGATGACCAGGGACGCTACCCTGTGCCCGTGCCCGGACGATGGACGGAGATCTGAGTTCGTGGCATCGACCGAAACCCAGGGAGAGGTGTCCATGGGGGACCTTGCAGGGTGTGCAATCCCGGCGCGCCGGGACCGATTCTCTCTGCCTCGTGGACAGCGTCGGGGCGACGGTCTACAATCTCAGCCTTGTAGAAGGTGTGCGGTGCACACCCTGCGTCTGAAACCATAAGAAGAGAAGGAGATTGGCCCGTGATTACGGAGATCCCCGCGCAGAAGCTTGACACCGAACAGTTCATCGCGACCAAGGTTGCGGAGATCCGAGAGGCCGTCGGAAGTGGCACCGCGATCAACGCGCTGTCGGGAGGCGTCGATTCGTCTGCGGTCACCATGCTTGGACATCGGGCCCTTGGCGACCGGCTGAGGACCGTCCTCGTCGAGAACGGCCTGATGCGGCAGGGAGAACCCGAGCAGGTCGTCAAGTTCTTCCACGATCTGGGCGTGCCGGTGGAAGTGGTCGACGCGCGGGACGAGTTCTTCTCGGCGCTCCAAGGGCTTACGGACCCGGAGGAAAAACGCGAAGCGATCACCCAGACGTTCTATCGCCACGTCTTCGGCCGGCTGGTCAAGACCAGCGGCGCCAAGTGTCTGTTGCAGGGCACGATCCTGACGGACGTCGACGAAACGGTCGCGGGGATCAAGCGGCAGCACAACGTCTTCGAACAGCTCGGGATCGATCCGCAGGAGGCCTTCGGCTATCGTATCCTCGAACCGTTGATTCAGCTTCGCAAGGACGGCGTTCGGAAGGTGGGCAAGGCGTTGGGGCTTCCGAGCGCGCTGTTCGATCGCATCCCGTTCCCCGGGCCGGCGCTGGCGGCGCGCGTGATCGGCGAGGCGACGCCGCAGCGCATTGCGACGGTGCGCGCCGCGAATGCCGTCGTGGAGCGACTACTCAAGGGCACCGGCGCGTTCCAGTACATGGCGATTCTGCACGAGGACCGCGTGACGGGAATGCGCGATGGGAAACGCGATTTCGGCTGTCAGATCGAAGTGCGCTGCTGGGACAGCGTCGACGCCCGGACCGCCACTCCGACGCGGTTGTCGTTCGATGTCCTCCAGAATCTCGCCGACCAGATCCTTCGCGACACCCCTGGGGTGGTCAGCGTGACCTACAACATCGCCTCCAAGCCTCCCTCTACGATCGAGGCCGTCTGAGGGCGGCTACCCGCGGCCCGCGTCGGAGCCCGGCGCCAGGCAATGTCACCCGACGGTAAGCAACACATGAGTGTTCTGGTTCAAAGGAGCGTCAAGCGGACTCTGTTCGGCATGGCCTTTCCCATGCTGGCCGGCACGTTCGCCATGAACGCGTACAACCTCACGGACACATGGTTCGTCTCGCGACTGGGGACGTTGTCGCTGGCGGCCATGGGATTCACGTTTCCGGTCGTCATGCTCCTGACCTGCGTGGCCGGCGGTCTCGGCGTAGGGACCACGACCTTGATGTCGCACGCCGTCGGCCGGCATGACGGGCCTGATGCCGCGAGAATCACCACGCACGGTCTGGCATTGACGCTCGGCGTTGCCGCCGGAATGGCCGTCATCGGTTATCTGAGCATGAATCCTGTATTCAGGGCTCTGGGAGCGGACTCCGTGGCTCTGCCTCTGGTACGCCAGTACATGGGCATCTGGTACCTGGGAGCCCCGCTCATGGCCTTGCCCATGCTGGGCAACGGGCTGTTGATCTCGGCGGGCGATTCCGTCGCGGCCGGCCGTTTCATGATGGCCGGCCCGATTCTGAACGTCGTCCTGGACCCGATCATGATGTTCGGATACCTCGGTTTCCCCGTCATGGGCATCCGCGGCGCGGCGCTGGCGACTGTGATCGCACAGGGCGTGTCCACCGCGTGGCTGTTTCACCTGCTCTACGTGAAACACCGCCTGTTGGTACTGAAGAGGTCGAGCCTGCCGGCTTACGGCATGTCCGTCCGAAGCATTCTCCGTCTGGGCGTCCCGAGCATTCTGAGCATGATCCTCATGCCGGTTTCCGCGACGGTGGTCACTCGGATACTCAGCGGCTTCGGCCATGCGGCCGTTGCGGCTATCGGCGCCGCCCAGCGGATCGAGATGTTCGCGTTCGTCATCCCCATGGCGCTTGGCATGTCCCTCGCTCCCTTTGTCAGCCAGAACCTCGGTGCCGAGCGACCGGACCGCATCCGCCGGGCCCTTTCGTTGTCCACGCGGTTCGCCATGATTTACGGCGGCGGCGTGGCGCTGGTGTTCTTCGTTGGCGCGCCGTGGCTGGCCTCGATCTTCAGTCGGGACGCCGAGGTGGTGGCCACTCTGGTTGCGTATGTCCGCATCGTGTCGTTCGGTTACGGCATGATGGAGGTCCACCGGTATTCCGGCATCATTCTTACGGGACTGCACAAGCCCCTCTCCTCGGCCCTGCTCAACGGCATCCGTGTGCTGGTCCTGCTGATTCCCCTGTCCTGGCTCGGCGCCCGTCTGGCAGACGTGCACGGCGTTTTCGTCGGGCGTTTGCTCACGGATCTCCTGGCGGGCTTCTTCGGTTTCTTCTGGGTCCGCCGCGCTTGTCACAAGGTCTCAACGTCGTGATGGCGTCGCTTCTCCTGTGTGCTGCGAAGCTCCGCCTTGCCGCAGCACATTTCACCGGACTCCGGCTCACCATTGCACACTAGGGATATTGCGACTGGCACGGGACCGATAACGACAATCAGGCCCGATTATCAGTATTGCTACGTTCGCTCGGCTGTGGCGGGCCTGAGGATTCTGCTCTTCGTCGATCCTGTCACGTGCCGTATGGTTGGAGAATTTCCCCTCTCTTTTTTCAAGAATTCGTCGCGTGGCGGCCGAAAAGGGATGTGCCGTAGGGGCGGAATGGATTCCCCGCAGGCTGTAATATCGGCAAGAACGAACGATTGTCTGTTTACTGTGGAGCACATGCAATGACCCAGCAACGAGCGACTCTGGCAATCATAAGTCTGGTGTTGTGGATCGCTTTTCCTGTGAATGCCGCCATCACGGTCTGGACCGGAAACGGGGCGGGCGAAGACCAATGGAGCAACCCCGATTACTGGAGCGCGGGAGCGCCCGGCGCCGCCGACACGGCGCAGTTCGGGCCGCTGGCATACTTGGTGCATTTCGACGGCGATGCCACAATTGCCGGACTGGAACTCACCGAGGATGCGTCAGGCAGTCGGTGGCTGATCCTCGGCGAGTATACCCTGACGACCGGCTCGATCGTGAACGATTCGACGGAGGGCACGCTGCTGGATCTGGCGACGGACCTGACCGCTCCGGTCGGCGGGCTGTCCGTGCTCGCCAATTCGGCTCCGATCGCGCTGGCCGGCGCCTCGCCGGACTACATCGAGACGATCACCCTGAACGGCGACCTGGAGGTCGGCGGCGACAGCGATACGTACATCTACGGCCCGATCACCGGGACCGGCGGTTTGACCAAGGACGGCTCCGGCACGCTGACGGTCTTCGTATCGGAGTTCATGAGTGATTTCACGGGCGACGTTACTCTCAACGACGGTCTGTTGGTGCTCGATGGCTTTGATGGCGACCCGGGGGAAGATCCGACGGGCAACGCCCTCGGCGAGGGCGATATCCATCTGCACGGCGGCACGCTGGCCATGACAGGCACTCTGGATGACGACTACGAGATGCTCAACCCCACCCAGACCGTCTACGTCGGTGGTCCAGACGGGGACACCGTGACGTTCGATGCGGCGCACGTCGCCTCCGAGATCTCTCTGGGGGGCGGCGTATCCATAAGCCAATACGGCGCAGGGCTCAGTGAAGAAAGCGATGATGGGGCCGATGTGCTGATTGTGAACAGCCTGGTCCTGGGCTACGACAACGGCGGCGGCGACATTGTGGCGGCGGATCTCGTCCTCGGCAATCCCACCGACGGCGACGACCTGATGTTCGAATTCGAATTGCTGGACGAGCACGATATCGCATCCTCGACGATCACGCTGCTCGGCGCCGGCGTGCAACACAGTCTGACCGCGTATGCCGAGGTGGATATCGAACACAAGATCACCGGGGACGGCGGCCTTCTCATTGCCCCCGGCAGCAGCTTTGTGGTCGTGTACAATCGGGAGAATGATTTCGCCGGCGGCCTGGAAATGGCCGGGGGCATCCTGATCGTCGAGGACTCCAACCAGACCGGAAGCAGCGGGCTGGGCACCGGGACGTTCGCCATTACCGGCGACGCGGCGGATCCCTCCAAGGTGATCGTGGGCGGGATGCCGTTGGAGGTTTACTACGACGAGGGTGATGGCGAGTGGAAGAACGAGGACGACGATCCCTGGGACGGCAGCACGGAGAGCATCGAGATCGCCAATGACGTCGAAATGCAGGGGAAATTCGCCATTGCCGGCTTCACGGAAGTGGAGATGGACGACTGGTTCGAAGACGACAGCGAGATCCCGGTGACATTGATCGGTTCCAGCATCGAGATCTCCGGTCCAGTGACGCTCGTGGGCGACACGGAACTGGCGGTGGTCACGGTGGATGCCGAGGTGGAGGACGACGTTCCAGCCGAGGCCGTCGATGCGCTGGACGTGCCGGACAACTACTTCACGCTGGAGATCTCCGGTGACATCGGTGAATCGGGCGGGGCTCGGACCCTGACCAAGACCGGCGAAGGAACGCTGATCCTCAGCGGCACGAATACTTTCACCGGCGGACTGAATGTCTATGAAGGCCTCGTCACGCTGGATGCCCAAGACGCGATCGCGACCGCCCCTCTGGCGATCGGAGAGAATGGGACCGTCGAGTTCGGGGCCGACCAGACGGTCAAGGCGCTGAGTGGGTCAGGGACCCTCGACGCCCAGGCCCACAATCTGACCCTCGGCAACGGTACGAGCGATTTCGACGGGACCTTCGAGAACCTGCTGGATGTGACGATCTCCGGCGGCACGCACACGATTGACTCGGACATGTCGCTGCAATCTCTGGCGGTCAACGCCGGAACGCTGACGCTCCACGGCGATATCGGTTCCGACGAGGCCATTACCATCGCCAACGGCGCCACTGCCGCCTTCAACGGGGCCGTGGAGTTCTACTTCGACGATGCGATAGAGAACTCCGGTACGCTGATCGGCGGCACCGATTCCCTCGGCGCAGTGGATATCGAACTGAAGGACGGCTCGGCATTGAAGGCGGTCGCCAGCGGCCTGGTTGCATCGTCGGTTTCGGTTGACGACGATGCCACTGTAATCCTCAACAGCACCGACGGCCTGCTGACTCTCGACGACCCGACGTTCACTGGCGACGCCACGATCAACCAGACAGGGCAACGCAATACGTCGATCAGCGATCTCGACAACCAAGCGGGCAACACGATCGCTCTCGACAGCGGGACCCTCTACCTGATCGGCGAGGAAATCTGGGCCAGCGGCGGGGCCGGCGGAGGCGTCATCGCCAACGCCGGAACGACGCTGATCGTCGACGCGCCTACGCAGCACATCAGCGATATCACCGGCGCCGGAACAATCGTCAAGACGGAGAATGCCTATGCCTCGCAGGACGAGTACTTCGAGGACCTGGGCACGGTGGACGGCGACGATCTGACGCTGGGCGATGCCGCGATTGCCACCTCCCAGGGCGGCACTCTCGAGATCGAGAAGGACGTTCAGATTGAAGAAGACGCGACGGTAGAGATCGTCGGCGAGTCGACGGTGGTGGTGCCAGCCGCCAACACGCTGACGGTCGCCGACAACGCCACCCTTCAGGTTAGTCAGGACGCTCAGATGCAGATTGACGGCAACTTGGATGTCGGCGCCGGGCAAACGCTGAACGTCGCCGGCGGCGGAACGGTGGCGATCAACTCCAGCAACGTCGATCTGGATGAGACGGCCACGGTGGCGGTCAGCGACTCGACGCTGACGCTGGGCAGCGCCAACGCCACGGGAGGCGCACAGGTCGTGCTGACCGATGCAACGGTCGAGGCGGCAGCGGAAGAGGTCGAGATCGAGACGGCAACCGTCAGTGGGACTGTGGCGGTGACCGGCAACACGATTGCCGTGCAGACGCTCGACCCACAAGGTGACGCGACGCTGGATGTGGGAGCCTCCTCGCAGGTTCAGGTCGACGGCGCGTTGGGCGTGGACGCCGGCGAGACGTTGAACGTCACCGGCGGCGGCACGATGGCGATCAACTCCAGCAACGCCGACCTGGATGAGACCGCGACGTTGGCGGTTGCCGACTCGACGCTGACGTTGGGTAACGCCACGGCGACCGGCAACGCACAGGTCACCCTGGCTAATGCGACCGTGCAGGCCGCCGCCAATGGCGTAGCGATTCGACAGGCGAACGTCAGTGGGAACGTGGAGTTCGCCGGCAGTGCGGTCGCTGTCGGGACGCTGGACACCTCCGGCGGAGCTGCCAGTCTGACGACCGGCAACGCCGGCGTAGAAGTGGAAACCCTCAGCGGCGCCAACAATGTGACGGTCGCGCAGGGCAGCGTCACCCTGACTGGCGACAGTGAAGCGTTCGGACAGACGCTCGAGGTCTCCGATGGAGCCGCGGTGGAGATCGAGGAAGACGCCGTGCTGGGCGGTTCGGTGACTCTGGCGGGCGCCGGCACCATCAACGGCACGGTCATGGGCGCCGTGACCGTCAACGATGCAGACGCCTCCCTCGGCGGCAGCGGCGATTTCCAGGGCGGTCTGACGATCACCAACGGCGTTCTCGCTCCGGGTCAATCGCCGGGTGAGATTACCGTCTCCGGCGGGGACTTCGTGCTCGGCGCCGGCGCAACGCTGAGCGTCGAAGTGGATGAGGAAGGCAATCACGACAGCATCCGCATCACCGACGACAGCAACGCCAATTTCGTCACCGGCGCCAAGGTGGTCGCTGTGGCCGTCGGCGATGCCCTGGACGGCACGTATGACATCGTCACGCTCGAAGGCGCAGGGCACATTCAGGTTGACGGCGCCAATCAGGCGGCGGACGCCAACCTCGCCGATTTCATCGAGAATACCGATCTGGCGACGATCTCATCACTACTGGTGGACGACACGGGCAAGATCGTCGAGATGAGCGTCGATTTCACTCCCAACGTGGATTACCTCACCGGCGCATCGCGCACCGTCCGAAACTTCGGCGCCATGCTCGACAGCGAAGCCTTTGCCGAAAGCGCCAGCGAAGCTCTGCTGGACGTCATCGGCGAAGCCCAGTCGTCCGACGACATCGCTGGCGCGTATGCCCAGATGACCAACCAGCTTGGGGCTTCCGTATCGACCCTGGCTTCCAGCGTCACTTCCAGCGTGAACAACAGCTTGAGCCGACGCATGCAGGATGCTCGGGCGGCCACCCGCGACGGCCTCAACGGACAAACGACCGGGCCTTTGCTGGCATCGCTGTCGCCGACGGTCGCCCGCGAGTCATCCGATGGCGGCTGGCAGGGCTTTGCACAGGGGTACGGAAGATGGGGCGACCGCGATGATGACGGAGACGTCGTCGGGTACGAGTACGATACGTATGGCACTCTGCTCGGCGCCGAAAGGTTCATCGGCGAGAGCCTGCTGGTGGGTGGCTCCATCGGCTACGGCCGGACAGACGTAGACAGCGCCGACAGCCTGTCCGCGATGGATATGGATTCGCTGTCGACCTCACTCTACGGCACCTGGTTCAACCATGACTACTACCTCGGCCTGACCGTGGGCTACGGCTACCATGATGTGGACGAAGTGCGTGATTTGGATTTTGCTGCCCTCCAGGCCAAGGGTGATTTCAAAGCACACACCTTCTCGATTGCGCCGGAGATCGGCAAGCTGCTTCGCTACAAGTCCCTTGACGTGGAACCCTATGCCGGCCTGAATTACACGCACTTCCGTCACGAGTCGTACACGGAGACCGGGGCCGGCGCGGCCAATCTGTCCGTCGGCAGCGATACTGAGGACAATCTGGCCTTCGAGCTGGGAACGCGTCTGCGCAAGACATGGGTGCTCGACAATGGCAGCTACCTGATGCCCCAGTTGAAACTCGCCTGGCGGCACAACTTCGGTGACGAGGCCAGCGAAACCGCACAACTGGCGGGTGCCGACACCTCGTTCCGGACCACGGAAATAGCGGTCGTCGACGACCTCCTCAGTGTCGGGGCCGGTTTGAACTGGCGGATCGACAAGTCCAAGATGCTCTCGGCGCAGTACGACGCCGAGTTCGGCTCAGGATTCGACGCCCACACACTCCAGGCGGGTGTGAGAATCCAGTTCTAACCACGGGCAAATCCAGAATGTCCGGCGCCTTCTCTCGAGCCGCGATCACGCAGGGGCCGAGAGAAGGTGCCGGACGGCTTCACTTCGCCATACGATGCCTGCGCAGAAGCGAATGATGATTCGCCCCTGCAAGTGGCTGCCGGCGGCACGACCTTCTTCGTCCGTGACATGGCAAGCGCTTCTCATGGCGACAGGCGATAGATCCCGATGGACATCGGGACGGTCGAGTTCTCTCCCGGGCAAAGGCATTTTTGGCACCTGTCGTCGTGCGGGTGTGGTACGATACTCAGCGTCCGCCTTCCACAGCGTAGCGGGCATACATACGACAGTCTGGAAGGAGCTGAGAAGATGAAGCGACGCGATTTTCTCGCGGCCAACGGAGCGGCCTTGCTCGGCGCGCTCGGCACGACACGGAACCTCTTCAGCGAAGAACGGCATTCCCCCGCGCGTCCACCGGTCACCTGGCGCCGGCATGGAGACAGCCGGCTCTTCGACCGTGTCGCCTGGGACGGCCGGCCCCTGGTGCACGAAGAGCCGGTGGGCCTTCTCGACGGATTCTGTCGGCTGGCAGGGGCGAACCATGATTCGCCCTTGCAGACGGCGAGTAACCCCAAGGGGATGTGTGGACCCGTCACGTTGTCCCTGTCGCATTGCCTGCACAGCTCGACGGGCGGGGGCGGGGAAGACCTTCTCGAAGCGACTCTGGAACTGAAGAACACATCCGATCGTCCGTGCGAGGTGCTGGCGGGTTTGCTCAGCGGCGTCCGGCCCTGCCGATCTGCTACCGACCAGCAGATGTACCTGCCGATCACGGCGCGAGGGATGACGCAAAATCCGGCTGCGCACGACTGCCATCAGGCGGTGAAAGCCGACGGCTACCTGGTTCACTACCTCGAACAGCAGGCCAGCGATCCACGTGGGCTGGCGACGCAGGCGTCGTTGCTGGCGCCGGTGGTGGATCTCTTCGCCGATGGCGGGCCTTGTCGTGTGGCCTTCTTCGCGTCGTCCACCGAGCCGATCTTCTTCCAGGCGATGGAAGGCCCTTTGCGCACCGCCTGGCGAATGGGCCGGCGCGTACGCCTCGCTCCCGGACAGGCTTTTGAGATGAAGGCGTACCTGTTTCTGCATTCGGGCGACGCTTCCGAGGCGTGGGCGGCATTCCACCGGTTTGCCCACAAGGAGGACTTCCCGCCCATCGACTGGACGCGACAGTTCCGCGTTCACTACTACGATTTCCTCTCGGGCGTGGAAGCCGATGGTCCTCGCGGGGGTGGCTACGACGCGGACCTGAAGCATTTCGGCGAGTTCCACGTGGGCATGGCCAGCCAGCACGGTTACTATCTGTCCTACGGCGACTTCATTCACCCCGACCGCAAAGAGTGGCCGGCGATGCCGAACGATCCGAAAGGCCCGGTCACCATGTCGCTGGAAAAGATGAAGGCCCGGGTCGAGGCGACGCGTCGCGCGGGTGTGCACCCGACGATCTACCTGCACTATACGATTCTCGACGAGGGATCGCCGCTGTTCGAGAAGATGCGGGATTTCATTCAGGTGAACGAACCGGGCGAACCTATCGGCTTCGGCTGGGAAGGGCCGGACGTGATCAAGAAGACCTGGAAGATGTCGGTGAACTCGCCCGAATGGCGCGAGCACCTGATCCAGCAGGCCCGCTGGGTGATGGAGCTGCTCGATCCGGACGGCATCGTGCTGGATGAGACCTTCACCGCGTGGGGCTACGACTACCATCCCGACCGTCGCGGCCCGCTCTCACCCGGCGGCATCGAGCTGATGCGCGGCCTCCGTGCGGCGGTGCGTTCTTTTGGGCCGGACAAGGCCCTGTTTGCCAGCGACTGCTCGATGGGCAACTTCTGCCTCTGGGGCGATGGCGAGGGAGGCGACCATTGCTACGACCGGCTGCTCGGCCATCCGCTCTACCGCCAGAGCCCGGTCCGCTACATGGCAGCCTTGGGAAACAAGGCCTGGCAGCCTTGTGCGTGGCTGTTCAAGTCGCTGTGGCCGGTGCAGATCGACCTGGCTCGCAAGGTCGGCGCAGGGGTCGGCGTCACGAACGGCTGGGGCGACAATCTCGGGCTCGCCCGCTTGTCCGAGGAGGATAGGCGAGATATGATCCGCGACATCAACCTGCTGCTGAAGGGATGAGATCTGGCGCGTGGCAGCCTCAAGGCGCAGTGGAAAGAAGCCTTGGGGATGGTGGTTTGTAGAGTGCCCGTAAAGGCATAACGCCTGACGGCGTCACTACGAGCAGCGCTGCGCTTGACGCGGCCACCCTCAAAATCGACAAGGGAGGTTCTCTCATGGCGGGAAGAATGAAGGTCAACGTGATCGTGTTGCTTGCGGTTTCATTGGCGCTGTCGGCGGGTGCTCCAACGACCTGCGCCCAGGACCTTGACGGTCTGATGAAGGTCCGGCCGGGGCGGATGCGGGCGGTGACCTCCACCGATCCGAGCTTCACGGGCAACTCCGACCGGATCAAGTATGTTACGCCGGGCGAAACAAAAGTGCTGGCAGACATCAAAGGCCCCGGCGTCATCCGCCACATCTGGCTGACCTTCAACGAAGCTCGTCCGAACTGGCTCGAAGCAGGAGGCTCGGCCGCTCCGAACGAGATCGTTCTGCGCATGTACTGGGACGATGCGGCCGAGCCCGCCGTCGAGGCGCCCATCGGCGACTTCTTCGGCGCGGGATTCGGCCGTCGCCTGGAGATCCAGTCGGTCCCGGTTCAGGTCGAGGGCGGCGATGGCTACAACTGCTACTGGGCCATGCCGTTCTTCAAAAGGGGCCTGATCACGGTCACCAACGAGGGCGCCAAGAACGTCCGAAGTTTCTACTATCATATCGACTACACCGAAGAGGACAGCCTGCCAGCTGAGACCGCGTACTTCTGTGCCCAGTACAACCAGGCGTTTCCCGAGAAGCTGGGCCAGGACTACCTCATTGCCGACGTGCAGGGCCAGGGCCACTACGTTGGGACCGTGATGTCGGTCCGCTCACGCAGTCCCTTCTGGTTTGGCGAGGGCGATGTCCGGTTCTGCATCGACGGCGAGACCAGGCCGTCCATCCAGGGCACAGGCACCGAGGACTATTTCCTCATGGCCTGGGGGCTCAACCAGACCTCCTTCCCTTACTATGGCTGCAACTACATGAGTTCGGACTACGAGGACCTGGGTACCGAGTACTGTCTGTATCGCTGGCACATCGCCGACCCGGTCCGGTTCCGCAAGTCGCTGCGTTTCGAGATCGAACACACCGGCTGGATCACCGGCGATGAGACCGAGAGCGGCAAGACAGAGGGCCACGTCGAACGCGAGGATGACATCGCCACGGTCGCCTTCTGGTATCAGGTGGGCCGGCCCCGGCGTTTCACGAAGTTGCCACCGCTGGCGGAACGGATTCTGCCCAACCTCGACATCGTCATCGAGGGCCAGGCCTTGCTGCCGACGGCGAAGCACTCACCCGGTCTGCTGGAGTTGCAGAAGGGCTACGACTGGACGGGGCAGGGGCAAGTCTTGTTCCGCCCGGCGTCCGATGATTCTGTCCTTGAGGTCGAGTTCAACGTGGAACAGGAGCAGTATCGCGGCCTGATGCTGCGCATGACCTGCGGCCCGGAGTATGGCGTTTACCGGATCTTCCTCGACGGCAAGAATATCCGCCAGCCGGAAGACTACATGGCCGGAGAGAAGATCGAGGACTATGATTTCTATGCCCGGAGCATCGAGGTCAAAGACCACTACCTCGGCAGCTTCAAGCTGACGCCGGGCAAACACACGTTGCGATTCGAATGCGTGGGCCGCAATCCCTTCTCGAAGGGCCGCCATCTGGGCGTCGACTCGGTCCGACTCCGCGAGCGGTGGGACCGAAAGAGAAAGCTCTTGTCCAGCCTGCCTTCTGCCGCAGAAGAAAGGCGGCCGGAAAGCGCCATCGACACGTGGAGCCGGACAGCCGATAGGAGGAGCTGAGTGTGACGACGAATCAGACGGGCGCACTTCGTAGCATAGGGGCGAAGCATGCTTCGCCCTTGCCATACGCCGTGACGGGCGCACTGCAGGCGCTTGCAGGAATCGTCCTGCTGGTGACGGGAAGCGTCGCGGCCGCCGACGGGATCAGTGTCGGGACTCTGCTGGAGGAAATGGTGAACTTTGAGGATCTGGCCCGGCGGCCCGAGCCGTTCTTCAAGCAGGCTATGGCCAGCAGCTACGATCGCAAGAGCCATGAAGGGGGCGTCGCCTGGTTCGACAACTACGATGTGGGCCAGTACGTCCGCACAGAAACGAACGACGGCCGCAAGGAGCACGTGCTGGCGGACCTGACGGGCCCCGGCGCGATCACCCGATTCTGGTCCGCCAATCCCACGAGCGAGAATGTCACGAGGTTCTACTTTGACGGCCAGATGCAACCGGGCATTGAGGTTCCGCTGGCCGCACTGTTCGACGGAACGACTGGGCCGTTCGGGCCGGATTTCTCGTACGTCAGCGGAACGGGCGGCAATCTGTACTACCCGATTCCCTACGCCTCTTCGCTCAAGATCACCGTCGAGGAGAAGGATAAGCCGCTGCGACTCTACTATGAGATCGGCTATCGAACGTATCCGGAAGGCACCGTGGTGGAGACGTTCGATTCGCAGAAGGCCGGTTCGTGGGAAGATGTGCAGACGCGGGTCGCCCGGGCGCTGTGCCGGCCTGAACCCGCGCCAGCGCCGCCGGGATCGGAATGGATCAGCCGGCGTCTGACAGTTCCTGCCGGCCAGACGTGCCGCCTGCCCGACGTGCGTGGTGAGAAGGCCGTGTACAGTTGGTCCGCTCGCGTGCTCGATGCCAAGGAGAGCCTTATATGGGACGACCCGCAGCGGGTCCACAACGCATATCGCTTTCTGATCCTCGAAGTGGCTTTCGACGGCGAAGCCGCCATCGCCACTCCGCTCGGTGACTTCTTCGGCTCCGGTCCCGGCGTGAATCCGTACGAGAACCTGTTCTTCACCGTCGATGAAAGCGGATGGATGACCAGCCGGCTGTTGATGCCGTTCCGCAAGTCGATGAGTCTGAGTCTGACCAACGCCGGCGCGATCCCTTACACCGTCGAGATCAATCTGCACGTTGGAGCGCACACGTTCACGGACCGCAGCTATCATCTTCGCGCCCAGTGGGGAACGCTCAGCCGACAGACTTGGCCGCCTTTCGATACGAATCTGCTGAACACAGCGGGAGAGGGAAAGGTGGTCGGCTCGGTGTACGAACTGGCCAACGACGTGCTCATCTGGTGGGGTGAAGGCGATCAGAAGGTCTTCATCGACGGAGAGTCCTTTCCCAGCACGTTCGGGACCGGGACCGAGGACGACTACGGGTTTGCGTACGGCTACAACGGGCCCTTCACGCGTCCGTATCATGCCCAGACGCGCGTCGACGGCCCGGCCAGCGGCGGCCACATCAGCCTGAATCGCTGGTATGTGCTCGACGCGCTGCCATACCGCAGCTCGGTTCGGTTCGATCAGGAGATCTGGCACTGGATGCCCTGCAAGCCGACGTGGGCGCACGTCGTTTACTGGTATGCCAAGCCGGGCGCGCCGGGGCCGGTGGCGGTCGACCGCCGGACGCTCGCGCCTGTGAACCTCGGTATTCGTGAGAACATGCTCGATCCGTTCGAAGGCGAATTGCTCGCCTTCGAGACCTCCGGCGGGAGGGCACAGAAGGAGCGCCTGGCCAATTGCTCCCGCGCTGAGCATCTCGTCTGGCATGACGCCAGGCCGGGCGAGCGGCTGAAGGTCCATTTCCCCGTGCTGCAGGCCGGACGCTGTTCGATCGAGTTGAACCTCTGCATGTCGCCGGACCACGGCAGGCACAGACTTTCGATCAACGGCGTCGCCGTGGATCAGGACATCGACTGCTACCGGCCCGAACTCTACTGGTTGCACCCCAAGCTCGGCGGGTTCGATCTCGGAGAAGGGCTCAACACGCTGGAGGTCGAAGCGCTGGAGCCGAATCCGAAGGCCTCGGCGAAGAGTCTGTTCGGCTTGGACTACATCTTCCTCATCCGGCAGTGACGAGAGAGCATTCATGAAGCCTTCACTGACGATTCTCCGCAAGTGTCGCGTTCTGGTCGTGGGCATGGTCTTGTTCGCGGCCGTTCCTGTGATGAGCGTGCAGCAGTCGCCCGAGCTGCAAGTGACATCGGATGATGTGTCTGTGTCCCAATCCTGCCGCATCGTCATCCCGCCCGGCACGGTGATCGAGGACAAGAACAACAATGGTGTGATTCACGTCATCGCCTCCCGCATCGAAATCGAGTTTGCGGAGGGTTCCGTTCTCTGTGGCTCACCGCCAGATCGCAGGCCCAATGAATACGCCGGCTACGGTATTCGCATCGAAGGGCAGACCCATGTCGCCATACGCGGTGCCAGGATCAGCGGTTTCTGGACAGCGCTCTGGGCCACCGGCGCCGATGGACTGACGCTGGGAGGAATCGACGCCTCCGACAATCGGCGTGCGTACCTGAGATCGACCCCGGTCGCTGAGGACAGCAGCGACTGGCTCTATCCGCACGACAACGACGACAACGAATGGCTGAGACGCTACGGCGCCGCGATCTATGTAGAGGACGCGAATCACGTCACGGTGCGCTGCTGCACGGTCCGACACGGGCAGAACGCCCTCTGCCTGGACCGTGTGGACGACTCGGAGGTCTACGACAACGATTTCTCCTTCAATTCCGGCTGGGGCATCGCGATGTGGCGATGCAGCCGCAACGTGATCAGCCGCAACGCCTGCGACTTCTGCGTGCGCGGATACAGCCACGGGGTATACAATCGCGGCCAGGATTCCGCCGGCATCCTCCTGTTCGAGCAGAACAACAAAAACACCGTCGCCGAGAACTCGGCCACGCACAGCGGCGACGGGTTCTTCGGCTTCGCAGGACGTGAAGCGCTGGGCCAGACCGGGAACCATCCAGTGGGTTGGCACAAACGGCGCGGCAACAACGGAAACCTGCTCATCGGGAACGATTTCTCCTATGCTCCCGCGCACGGGATCGAGATGACCTTCTCCTTCGGCAACATCTTCTATGGCAACCGCCTTGTCGAGAACGCCATATGTGGGATCTGGGGTGGCTATTCGCAGGACACCCTGATCGCGAGGAACAACATCGAAGGCAACGGCCAGATGGCATATGGGCTGGAGCGAGGCGGCGTGAACATCGAACATGGCAGGGCCAATCGGATCGTCGAGAACGCCTTCGCAAACAATCAGTGCGGCGTGCACCTGTGGTGGTCGGACCCCGGCGACCTGGTGAACACGCCGTGGGCGAGAGCCAATGGAACGGAATCCAGGGACAACCGGATTGTCCGGAACACGTTCACGGGCGATGCACTGGCGTACCACTTCCGCGGATCGAGCCAGGTGACGCTCGGCCGGGACGTGTTTACGGACGTCAAAGAACAGATGCGAAAGGACGAGACTGTCACCATACAAGATGCCTTCGACGCGGAGGTTGGGCCGGTGACGAAGCCCGAGTATCCTGTACGGGGCGTGACGCGCCCGGTGGGAGCCCGCCGGCATCTGTGCGGCCGGCACAACATCATCATGACACCGTGGGGGCCGTGGGATCACGAATCGCCGCTGATTCGCGTGGTTCGAGACGACGGGGACTCCGTCCGATACAGCCTGCACAAGGTGCCGCGCGCCGCACAAATCACGGTGGAGGGGTACGACGTGCAGGGAGAGCTGTCTTGGCCCCAAGACCCGGACCAGCCCGGCACATACACCGTCTCGGCAGCCAAACCCGGCGTCCATCCCTATCGGATCCAGGTCAGAGCAGGCGACTTCGCGGAGCAGCTTCACGGCACGCTCATCTCGGCTGTGTGGGATGTGACTTTCTTCAAGTGGACGGACGATACGGACCCGCGCAAGGATATCGCATCCTGGCGGAAGCTCGCCCATGCGGGGAGTTCCGTCTCTGCAAGGGTCAAACGTCTTGTGTTCAGCTACGCGTGGGGCGGGCCCGGCGAACAGGAGCTTTCGGAGGCTGTCACGGCGGCCCAACTGGGCGGGGATCATTTCGGCATGATCGCCACCACACGTATGCCGCTGGCGGCCGGCGCGTGGGAGTTCGCGACACTCAGCGACGACGGGGTGCGCGTCACCGTCGATGGCCGCACGATCATCGACAACTGGACGTGGCACGGACCGACGCGCGACAGCAGCCTGCTGCATCTGAACGAAGACAAGACCGTCGAGATCGTGGTGGAGCATTTCGAGATCGATGGCTACGCTGCGCTCGAACTGAGCATCTCCGGCCGTTTGTAGCGGTCCCGATGTCCATCAGCCCGTAGAGGCGGAGCATGCTTCGCCCCCACGGTATGCCCTGACGGGCACACTACAAACGGAGGCACTACAGGGCAGATACTAACGGAGCCAGGGAATGTCAACGTCGTAGAGTGGTCGAAACTCCCGGTGCCACTTGAGGCTCCAGAGGTCCGTCAGGATCACCTTTCGCGTCGAGCCGTCCATCAGCGTCGCGTTGATGCCCCGTTCGTGCCGGTTGATCGTGACCCGTGCCATGTCCCAGTTCCAGTCGCCCGGCTCGATGGGGTCTTTCTGCTCCCACCAGTCTTCGGAAGGGGCGGGATCGCCGCTGTTGGGCCAGGACCGGTCGATCAGGCTGATCGGGTTCGTGCCGAACCAGGTGCAGTCACTGACCATCGGGATGTCCGCCGCGTACTTGCCCTGCAAGGTCTTCCACTGGCACTGGGGCCGGCCGCGCCATCCTTCCGTCGACGGCGGATCGACCGAATTGATCCAGAGATTGATGCCGTAGCTGCCGTAGTTCTTGTCGGTGTCGGGGCCGAACTGATGCGCCTCCATGATCGGCCCGGGTCCCCACCGGGCGAAGGTGGTGCCTATCCCGCCGACGGGACCGTTGAGCCTGGTGGCCGAGGGGCAAAGCCGGAACTCGTCGACGTCGCCGTAGAGCCGGCTGAGGTAAGGCATCCAGCCGCCCTGGGGCACGCCCGTCTGCCACACGTTGTGCTCCGTCCAGAATCTGTCGTTGTTGTCGGTCGTGTACATGAAGAAGATCGTTCCCCACTGACGCAGATGGGCCTTGCAGACGGCCGATCGCGCCAGCTTCCTCGCCTTGCTCAGAGCCGGCATGAGGATGCCCATCAGCAGAGCGATGACGGCAATGACGACCAGCAGCTCGATGAGTGTGAAGGCCCTCCTCTGCACCGCTTCCGGACCGGATCTGCCTGTATCAAGCATGGCAGCGACCTCACTACTCAAAGACAAGCGTGCCGAACCTGTTGAAATCGTGAAAGTTGGGACCGACCCTCGCCCAATCCCAGCTTGTAGTTCTGCCGTCGTCATAGTCCATGCGATAGAAATTGGCTCGCCATCGCATCCCCGGCTGTGGCGGAACGCTTTGCAGTGGCTTGAGCAGCTCATACGGAACGAACACCTCGGCCTTCCAGCCGGTCACGCGGGCGCCCGATTGTTTGGGACCGCCCGCGACGGTCGTGGCCTTCCGCGTCTTGCGTCCATCCTCGTAATGCCAGGGCCGCCAGCCGAGGAACTCACCGTCGACGTTGGGAATGAGGATCGGCAGCTCGACCCCGAGCGGAGAAATTTCGTACTCGAAGTAGACTGGATACTGCTGGTCGGGCCAAAGGAAGAACTCCAACACGTCTTCGTGCCACAGGTCGAGGAAATCCTCGTTCATCGTCGCTGTGATCGTGCGGTCCTCGGCCTCCATGAGTACGTAGAGTCCGGTCCGCGAGTAGAGCATTTTGACACGCGTCTCGTAGGGGTGACCGCTGGCGGTGCGCCTTTGGAGCGGTTCCCACGCGGCTTTCTCCCAAGCGGGCGCGTCGCCGCGGCCTGTGACGGCGAAATCGTCTGTCTGCGGTACGCGCAGTACCTTGGCCCGGGGTTCCTGCACATCGCTGCTGAGACCGAAAAGGAGCCGTTCGGCGTTCCCGTGGTAGAGTTTCTGTAACACCTCGTCGGGCAGGAACACGCCGTAGATCATCCAGAAACCCTGTCGGTGGTGCCCGCCGGCACAGTCGAAGTACTCGTCGTCGGTTTCCAGAAACCGGTAGTACATCCGATAGGCATCACGATCGGGAGTGGTGTCGGTGCCGAACATGATGCGATCCTGATACTTCAGAAGGAACCTGCGCGTCGTGTAAGGCTGCCGGCCCAGCTCCGAGATCCTCGCGTCGATGTCGATGTACATGTTCGGATAGCGGTCCAGCCACGTTCCGACGGTCGCTACGTCCTCGGGATTGTTGCCGAAGTGGGCGCAGAGGAACGTTGTGTTCGGGTGTTTGGCAATAGCCCGGTTGCGCTGCTCCAGCAGTTCGTCGCGCGAAGGGAACCGCTCGCCGTGGAACAGCCAGTTCGGATGGGCGTTCAGCTCGTGCCATCGCTCGTTGAAACGGTCCAGCGGCGTGAAGAAGGCCGCCGGGTCGGAGGTGTGAATCATCACCGGCCGGCGATACTTGGCGCACATCTCCCAGACCGGGTCCAGCTTCGGATCGTCGACGGGCACGAGCTTGCCGTCCTTGTAGCGATAGGACAGACCGAGGGACTTGTGGATCTTCAGTCCCTTGGCCCCGGCCCGAAAACTCTCTTCCAATCGCCCGGCTTCGCGCCGGCCCCAGTCCTCGTCGTCAATGCCGCGGAAGTCCAGCAGGGCGAACGTCAGGAACCGGCCGGGATGCGCTTCGTCCAGAGCCTCCAGCGTCTCGGCCAGTCGCTGGCCCCACTGGCCGTCGAGATTGACGACCGTGCGTACACCGGCGGCATCCATCTCGGCCAGATACTGCCCGACTCGGTCGGGCGTCAGGCGATCGGCGCCGCCGCCCAGGTGGTTGTGCACGTCGATGACGGGGTGCGCCGGCTTTTCGACCACGCTCTGTCTCGTTTTCAGCATCGAGCGCGGTTCCCAGTCGGCCAGTCGAAGCGCACGAATGTCGTCGGACGGCTGCGCGCACGCCCACGATGCCAAGCCGCCCACTAATACCAGAGTCAGCCACACGATCGTGCGAGTCCTCATGATGGTTCCTCCCTTTCGTGTCTTCTCGGCAACAACGGTCACAAAGCCCTCCTCATCTTATCGACGCAGAACCGCAGCGGCCACCACGAAAGACGCAACACGACCGCTCCAGTCAACCCCGGCAGCATCTCGGCTTGACAGACGGGCCGGATCTTCGAGTCTGGCGGCCAATGTACCCAGTGCGTCGGCTCGCGATTACCACGAATGGATCGATCACTGCAACGCACTGGCGTGTCGAAGGTTGGGTCTCCGCAGGGGGGGGTATCTGTAAGTGCTGCGATGGGAATTACTTGGGATTCGCCAGAGACTGTTCGTGTCGGAGCATTCGCTGTTTGGTGGCGGTCCCGCCGGGAGCGGAAAAGCCTCCGAGTCCGCCATCGGTGCGGATCACGCGATGGCACGGCACGATCAGCGGGATCGGATTGGCGGCCAAGGCATTGCCCACCGCCCGGGCGGCATGGGGTCGGCGGACCCTCTCGGCGAGTGCGGCATAGGTCAGCGTCTGGCCGGCGGGGATCTGCCGGCAGGCGTTCAGGACCGCACGCTCGAAAGGGCCGCGATCTGTCAGGTCAACCGCCGGATCAGTACGGAAATCGACGTTTTCGCCCTCAAAGTAGGCAGCTATTCGGTCCTGAAGGTCGCGCGCAAGGTCCCTTTCGAAGACCGCGTGCGGCGCGGACGGCCCCAAACTCGCCAGCAGTGCCTTCCGGACAGTCTCCACCGCTGACACGGGAAGGAAGCTCCGACAGACCCCCTCCTCGCTGCAGGCCAAACCGAAATGGCCCCAGCGGGTGCTGAAGATTGTGTATGTTGTCTTGCTCGCGGTCATAGATTCGGTCTCTTGTACCAGGACGTCCGGCGCAGCACACAAATATTCACCCTACGAGCGAAATCCATTGACGCCAAGGCAAAATTCTGATAAGAAAAACAGTTTTCATGAAATTGAACCGGGCTTCCGAGGGCTGATATGGCCGGGAAGAGGGGTCTGCTCGCGGGCAACCTTCGCGTGGAGCGACCAGTTTCTTCCGGCGGCGATAGTCTCTTGACGGCCCGGACAACGCCTGTTGCGGACACACGTGGATTGGGTCTATGTCGTTGGACGACCTGCGAAATCGAATTGACGAAATCGACGGCCAGTTGGTCAAGCTGCTCAACGAGCGAGCGCAAGTGGTTGTGGAGGTAGGTAAGCTCAAGAATCGGACCGAAGGCCCGATCTACGCGCCGGACCGCGAGAAACAGGTGCTAGACAAAATCCGCAAGGTCAATCAGGGCCCCCTGCCCGACCGTACGCTGGTGGCGATCTGGCGGGAGCTGATGAGCGGGTCGTTCGTTTTGGAGAAGCCGCTTCGCATCGCCTACCTTGGTCCGGCCGGGAGCTTCAGCCACACGGCGGCCATGCTCAAGTTCGGTCAGAGCGTCGAATATGAGCCTCTGGCCGATATTCGCAGCATCTTCGACGAGATCGGCAGAGGGCATTGTGATCTCGGGCTGGTGCCGATCGAGAACTCCAGCGGCGGCGGTGTCATCGAGACGCTCGATGCCCTGATCGAGACGGACGTGAAGGTCTGTGCCGAGGTCCTCATGGCCATTCACCACAACCTGCTGGCGAACTGCTCGCTCGAGGAGGTGGAGAAGATCTACTCGAAACCCGAGGTGTTCGCGCAGTGTCGCAACTGGCTGACTGCGACGTTCAAAGAGGCCAAGACGATCCCCGTCGCCTCGACGGCGCGGGCGGCCCAAATGGCGGCCGAGGAGCCGCATGCGGCGGCCATCGGATCGAAGATTGCTGCCGAGCTGTACGGTCTGAAGATGATCTGCGAGAATGTCGAAGACATCGCCAACAACGTCACGCGATTTCTGGTCGTCAGCCGGGAGGATGCCAGGCCGACGGGCGAGGACAAGACCGCGATCCTCTTCAGTACGGCGCATAAGGCCGGCGCCCTGGCCGATGTGCTGGCGGTCTTCAAGCGATACTGCATCAACCTGACGATGATCGAATCGCGACCCAGCAAGAAACGTGGGTGGGAGTATTATTTCTTCGTCGATTTCCTCGGGCACCACACGGAGGAGAGGATACAGATCGGCCTCGAAGAATCGCGGCAACACTGCCTCCAGCTCTCGATCCTGGGCAGCTTTCCGCGCGCCACCGAGTTGTTGTGACAGTCAGGGCCACTATAGGAGAGCACCATGAGAAAGCCGTTTGTCGCCGGTAACTGGAAAATGAACACGGACAGCCATTCGGGCGTGGCGTTGGCCAAGGCCGTGGTCGAGGGTTCGTCGGGACTGGCCGGCAGCAGTGTGGACGTGGCGGTGATTCCGCCTTTCGTATACCTGCCGGCGGTCGGAGCGGCCGTCAGCTCGTCGGGCGTAGCGCTCGGCGCGCAGGATGTCTACTTCGAGGCCAAGGGCGCCTTCACCGGTGAGATCAGCGCTGCCATGCTGAAGGACGTCGGCTGCACTTATGTTCTCTGCGGGCACTCGGAGCGCCGGCACGTGCTCGGGGAGAGCGACGAGCTGATCAACAAGAAGGTGGCCGCGTCGATCTCCGGCGGCCTGCTGCCGATTCTGTGTGTGGGCGAACTGCTCGCCGAGCGCGATGCCTCGCAGACCGAGCAGGTCGTGGAGCGACAAACGCGGGCCGGACTGGCCGGTCTCAGCGCCGAGAAGATCGGGGCGGTCACGATCGCCTACGAGCCGGTCTGGGCCATCGGCACGGGACGGACGGCCACCCGAGAGCAGGCGCAGGAGGTCCATGCATTCATCCGCAAGCTGCTGGCCCGGATGTACGACAAGTCGGTGGCCCAGGACATGCGGATCCTCTACGGCGGATCGGTCAAGGCGGACAACGCCGAGGAATTGATGGGACAGCCCGACGTGGACGGTTGCCTGGTCGGCGGCGCCAGTCTGAAGGCCGACGATTTTGTGCAGATCATCGAGGCGGCCGCTTGAGAGGCCCGCACGCCGGCCGAAGCGCGACCGAGATCGAGAGATAAGACGATTGAGTGATGTGTGTTTGGGGCACGAATATGACTGTTTTACCGATACTGGCAGTGGGCATTCTGATGAAGCTGGTGGCCGTGCTGTTTGTCCTCGTGGCGATTGTGCTGATTCTGGTGATTCTGATCCAGAAGGGTCGTGGGGGCGGTCTGACCGCGGCCTTCGGGGGCGGCATGGCCGGCGGTCTGCTGGGCTCGAAGACCGGCGACTTCCTGACCTGGGTGACGATTGTCCTGGTGGCGGTCTTTCTGCTCCTGGCCGTGGTGCTGGGCAAGCTCTACAAACCGGAGATCGGTGACTACGGCGCCCCGCCGGCAGTGACCACGCAGCAGCCGACCGCAGAGACGCCGAGCCCGGCCGTCCCTGAGCCGGGCCCGCAGGGCGGCGCCGGCACGAGTGCGGACGCCAACGGAGCGGGCCTGTAGCCGACGCGGTTTTCTGGAAGGTCTGTCGTGTGGTCGCATGGCAGACCGGACGCATCGGAGCTTTGGAAGGCATCAGACTATGCTCAACAGCATGACCGGATACGGAGCGGCCGAAGGTCAGCTTGATGCGATCTGTTATGCCGTCGAGATCAAGGCGGTGAACAATCGCTATCTCAAGACCATCATCAAGCTACCCGAAGCCGTCGCCTTTCTGGAGGACGATGTCGACAAGCTGTTGCGCAAGAGTCTCTCACGGGGCACGATCAACTGCGTGGTTCGACTCAAAGGGGTCTCCGCCAACGCCCTTTTCGAGATCGACGAGGCGGCCTTGCGGGCCATTGTCGAACGGCTGAACGCCGTCGGGGCGTCCGTCGGCGCCAGCGGTATGATCGACCTGGCCAGCCTTCTGAACCTGCCCGGTGTCGTCTGTCCGGTGGTGCCCGATGAAGAAGAAAGTCACAGGGTCCGCGAAACGGTGCTGGCCATTGCCAAAGAGGCGATCGGCAAGCTGCAGCAGATGCGCGAGGCGGAAGGACGGTTTCTCGAAGCGGATCTGAGGGGCAACTGCCAGGCGATGGCGCAGGAGTTGCAGTCAATCCGGCTCAAGAGCGACGGCGTGATCAACGAATACGCCCGGCGATTGCGAAGGCGGGTGGACGCCTTGTTGGCCGAGGCGAAGCTGAAGCTGGATGAGGAAACTCTGGCGCGCGAGGTGGCGGTTCTCGCGGATCGCTCGGACATCTCGGAAGAGATCGCGCGGCTGGATGCGCACTTGCAGCAGTTCGGTCAGATCTGCGAGACGGAAGGCCAGGCCGGTCGCCGGCTGGACTTCCTCAGTCAGGAGATGCTTCGGGAGGCCAACACGATGGCGAGCAAGGCGGCGGACGCCGAGATCGTCCGGCGTGTCGTCGATATGAAGTGTCTCATCGAGAGACTGAAAGAGCAGATCCAGAACGTCGAATGACGGGTGACGCGTTCGGGCCGGGCCGGTCGATCCTGTGCCTTCGACTGTGACTATGAAAACCAACGCCGTCCAACGGAGAAATCGTCGTGGCCGAGTGATCGTCATCAGCGGTCCGTCCGGCGTGGGCAAGAGCACCATCTGCCGGGAGGCGCTCCGGCGGCTGAAGAACGTGCATTTGAGCGTGTCGCTGACGACCCGCCCGCCCGGACCGAACGAGCAGAACGGGCGCGATTACTGGTTCGTCTCCGAGCAGGAGTTCCGCGAGCGGATCGAACGGGGCCTTCTCCTGGAGTACGCGAATGTGTTCGGGAACCTGTACGGTACGCCGAAGGACAAGGTGGACGAGGCCCTGGAGGCCGGACAAAGCGTCGTTCTCGAAATTGACGTTCAGGGGGGCAAACAGGCCAAGGCGGTCTATCCGGACGCGGTGATGATCTTCATCCTGCCGCCCGATGAGAATGCACTGGCCGAGCGCATCGGGCGACGGGGGCGTGACAGCGCCGAGGTCATCCGCAAGCGCCTGGACAAGGCCGGCGCCGAGATCGCCTCGGCCCGGGAGCATTACGACCATATGGTCATCAATGAAGATTTGGAGCGTGCCATCGACGACGTGGTCGGGATCATCGAGCAGGCCCTGGACGGCGGGGCGTCACCGCGTCGACGAGGCAGTTCCGTTGGAGAACACTGATGCTGGATCAACTCAAGAGTGCAGAAGTCGTGAACAAGGTGGGAGGGCGGTTCAAGCTGGCCGCTCTGGTACAAAAGCGTATGGCCGAGCTGCTCCAGGGTTCGCGCCCCCTGATTGACGACGCGACGGGGCTGACCATGCTGGAGATCGTGGCCCAGGAGATCCTCCAGGACAAGATCGCGATTGAGGGAGGCACGGGCCCGGGCAAGGGCAGTGACGCCGACCAATGGAGGCTGAAGCTGTAGGGTTGTTTTCGGGTTCGGGACAGACCGGACCTGTCGCCGCGTGCATATGGCCGAGAAGCGCAACATCCTGCTGGGGGTCACCGGAGGGATCGCCGCCTACAAGGTGGTGGACCTGGCGAGCAAGCTGACTGCGGCCGGTGCGGCGGTGCGGACGGTGATGACCGAGGGGGCCTGCCGGTTCGTGGGGCCCAAGAGCTTCGAGGCCGTGACCCGCGCGCCGGTGTATACCACACTCTGGAGCGCCGCCGACGAGCACAGCAGCGCCCACATCGCCCTGGCCGACTGGGCGGATGTCGTGGTCGTCGCGCCCGCGACCGCCGACATTATCGGCAAGGTCGCCCATGGCATTTGTGACGACCTGCTGAGCACGACCCTGTGCGTCTGCTGGGCCAAGCCGACGCTGTTGGCGCCCGCGATGAACAGCCGGATGTGGGCCAGCCCCATCGTTCAGGCCAACGTGCAGACGCTGACGAAACTGGGCTATCAAATGGTCGGTCCGGGCACGGGACGCCTGGCCTGCGGGACCGAGGGCGCCGGGAGGATGGCTGAGCCGAGCGAGATCCTCGCGGCCATCGAGGCGCTGGCGGGCAAGAATCCATAGGCCCGACACGACCCACGGAGAAGAACGAGAGTCGTCCATGCGTTTTCTCATCACAGCCGGCGGCACGCGCGAGTACATCGACCCCGTTCGCTTCATTTCCAACGCCAGCAGCGGGCGGATGGGCTATGCCCTGGCGGCCGCGGCGCTGAGAGCGGGCCATAAGGTGACGCTGATCACCGCGCCGACGGCGCTGAAGCCGCCGGTGGGTGCCAGACTCGTTGCGGTCGAGAGCGCGCGTGAGATGTTTGCGGCGGTGAAAGAGCACTTCCCGAGATGCGATTGCCTGGTCATGGCGGCCGCCGTCTCCGACTTCACGCCCGCGCGTCCGTCGAAAACGAAGATCAAGAAGGGGCAAGGTGGGCCAAGGCCCACCCTACAGCTCAAACCGACCCCCGACATCCTCCGATGGGCCGGCAAACACCGTAGGGTGCGCACTGCACACCACCGCGCGCAGCTCGTCGTTGGCTTTGCCCTGGAAGACCGCAACCTGCGCGCCCACGCCGAGCGCAAAATGCGCCACAAGCGCCTCGACATGATCGTCGCCAATGCCCCGGCCGCCATCAACGCCGAAGCCTCGACCGTCCACATCAAGACGCCCAATTCCGAATGGTTCGAACTGCCGCCGGCGCGCAAACACACCACGGCGCGACGCATCATTCGTTTGGCGGAGGAGCTGTAGAGACTCCTTTCCCTACGCCACTGAGATGGCGGAAGCGTCGTTCACCATAAGGAAGCGATGTAGCCGGCGACCAGGATAAGGAGCAGAACGCCGGTACTGAAGAGGGCCAGAGCATGGTGACGGTTGAACCGGTCGGCAAAGGGACGCAGGGGGCCGCGCGCCAGTGCGGGCCGTTTGCACAGCGTCAGACCCGAGACCACCCACCAGAGACCTGTGATCAGGGTTGCTGAGATGATGACGAACTCGACGATGTCCATGTCGCTGTAGTGGCGCATCCTGGCGAGTTGGTACAGCTCAGCGCCAGCGGTCCCGGCGAGCAATCCGGGGCCGCACAGGACGGCGGTGGCGAGGATTGCCGAGCCGATGACCAGAGCGGGATAAAGCAGCCATTTCTGGGCGCCGAGGTTCTCGTCACCGGCCGCCGCCAGGGCGGCACGCGAAGTGATGAAACTGGCGGCAATGAAGACCAGCAGGAGCGGACTGGCCAGGAATAGCAGGAATCCTGCCAGCAGGAGGGCAAAGGAGATATAGGCGAGACGCCAGTCTTCGGAATCCGTTCGGAGTTTGAGTATCAGCTTGCCCCACCAGCCGAGTGCCTCCGGCGGTACCCACTGCCTCGGACTGCCGAGACGTGCCAGCACACCCTCAAGGGCGCTGGACGAGACAGGTTGGGGCGTGCCTTCGAGCTCCCGCTCGATATGCGCCGCGATGTTCTGCTCGACTTCGTCGCGGTCTAGAGATCTTGACCATCGCAGATACGTTCGGACCTGGCGCAGGTAGTCGTCCAGACCCTTTCTCGCAGTCTCACTGAGCTCGACCATGGTCATTCCTCTCGTTTCAATCCGTCTGCTCCCGTCTTCATTTTCGCCCAACAGTCGTTCATGCGGACCAGAATACCTCTGCCCTTCTCGGAAAGTGTGTAGTACTTTCGCGCGGGACCTTCCGCCGACTCCTCAATGGTCGTCTCGACAAACCCCTCCCGGCGCAGTCGGCTCAGGATCGGGTAGACGGTGCCCTCGCTGATCACCAGGGCGTCAATCCCGCGGAGCTGACGCACGATGTCATAGCCGTACAGACGTGTGCCGTCGATGGCGTTGAGTATACACAGCTCCAACATGCCCTTGCGTAACTGCGTGGACCAGTTGTCGAAGAATCGGTCATCCATAGGAGGAACTATAATGCATTGCAAGGTAGCTGTCAATGCAAATTACTGAGATTTGCAGAAAATTCTTCTGCCTTGGTCGCGATCAGCGCAGGTACAAGCCCCGAGGTGCTCTGGGCCGCACGCTCGGGCGGGCACTGGGTCAGGCTGGAAGGGCCGTCAACGCCTTTGGAGCCTCAGACCGTCAGTCCGTGATCCCCAGGTCGTGCTTGGTCAGGATGGACTCGAAGACGTAGCCGGCGCCGGCGATGTTCTCCCCGGCGCCCTGTTTGCGGTCGATGACGGCGACGATCTTCTTGACCGTCGCTCCGGCGTCCGTGATGATCTTGGCGGCTTCAAGGACCTGGCCGCCGGTGGTGGCGATGTCCTCGACGAGCAGCACGACGTCGCCCGCCTTCAGGACGCCCTCGACCATCTTGCCGGTGCCGTAGCCCTTCTTGCTGTTGCGGATGATTACCCAGTTCTTGCCGGTCTTCATGGCGGTGGCCGCCGCCAGAGCCACGCCCCCCAGCTCGGCGCCGGCGATGAGCGTCACGTCGTCGGTCATGTGTCTGGCGAACTCGGCCCCCAGAGCCTTGAGAATGTCCGGACAGGTCTCGAAGAGATACTTGTCGAGGTAGTACCTGCTCTTCTTGCCGCTGCGAAGCGTGAAGTCCCCTTCGAGGTATGCCGTCTCTTTGATCCGCCTGATCAGTTCTTTTCTATTCACGTGAAGCCATCTCCTTAGACATTGAGTTCAACGCGGCGGTTGAGCTGCCTGCTGTATCGTTTGCGGATGGGGGCGACGATGGTTTTGATGAATTCGTCCACTTGCTGGGGCGCGCGTCCGACGTAGGCCTGGGGGTCGAGCACCTTCTCGAAGTCGATCCTGGCGAAGGCGATGTCGGCCCGGAGCCGGCCGATCAGGTCGTTGGGTCTACCGAAGGTCTTGACCTGAGCGGCGGCGGCCTGCGAATGCAGGCGGATTTTCTCGTGCAGTTCCTGCCGGTTGCCGCCTGCCTTGACGGCCGCCATGAGGATGTTCTCGGTGGCCATGAACGGCAGCTCGGCTTCGACATGGGCTTCGATCACCTGCGGATACACCACCAGGCCGTCGAAGACGTTGATCAGGATCTGGAGGATTCCGTCGACCGCCAGAAATACCTCGGGCAGCACGACGCGCCGATTGGCCGAGTCGTCCAGCGTCCGCTCGAACCACTGCTCCGATGCGGTCATCGCGGGACTGGTCGCCAGGCTCAGCACGAGCCGGCTCAACGACGTGACGCGTTCGCACCGCATCGGGTTTCGCTTGTAGGCCATCGCAGACGAGCCGACCTGCGATTTCTCAAACGGTTCCTCCATCTCCTTGAGGTTCGCCAGCAGGCGGATGTCATTGCAGACCTTGTGGGCCGATTGGGCGATCGAGGCCAGCGCGTTGACGACGAGCATGTCGAGCTTGCGCGAGTAGGTCTGGCCGGTGACGGGGCAGAGCTTCTTGAAACCGAACGCCGTCGCGACGTCCTTGTCGAGCTGCTTGACCTTGTTGTGCCGGCCTTCAAACAGCGCCAGGAACGACGCTTGCGTCCCGGTCGTGCCCTTGACGCCGCGGAACGGCAGGTTCTCGATGCGGTACTCGACCTCCTGGAGGTCCATCGTGAACTCCTGGCACCACAGCGTCGCGCGTTTGCCGACCGTCGTCAACTGAGCCGGCTGAAAGTGCGTAAACCCCAGCGTGGCCATCGCGCGGTGTTTCTCTGCAAACCGGCCGAGCAGGTCGATCACCGAAGCCAGCTTGCCCGCGACCAGGTGCAGCGCCTCTCGCATGATGATCAGATCGGTGTTGTCCCCGACGTAACAGCTCGTGGCGCCGAGGTGGATGATCGGCGCCGCCTTCGGCGCTGCGTCGCCAAACGTGCGGATGTGGGCCATCACGTCGTGGCGCAGCTCCTTCTCATACCGGGCGGCCTTCGCGAAATCGATGTCGTCCAGGTGGCGGGCCATCTGATCGATCTGGTTCTTCCTGATGTCCAGACCGAGCTTCTTCTGGGCCTTGGCCAGTTCGAGCCAGAGCCGGCGCCACGTGCTGAACTTCTTCTGCGCGCCGAAGAGGGCCGCCATCTCGGGCGACGCGTTCCGTTCGACCAGTGGACTGGTGTAGAATGTTCTCTCTGTTGCCATTTCCTTGCTTCTCCCAATCGCAGGGCCTATTCGACCGACAGGACCTATAGCTTCTCGGCGAGGAGACGCTCGATCTCTTCGACGTCGTCTTCACTGAGGTTCCAGCCGGAGGCCTGCACGGTTTCCTCGATCTGGTCGGGCCGTCGAGCGCCGACGATCGCGGCGGTCACCTCCCGGCGTCGCAGCACCCAACTGATCGCCAGTTGTGAACAGGTCCGTCCGTGTCTCCGGGCGATCTTCTTCAGTTGCTCGACCAGCTCCAGCGTCGCGCTGAACCGAGGCTCCTGGAAGTCGGGATGTCGCCTGCGATGATCGTCCGGCGCCAGGGCCGCGAGCCTTTCGTGGCTGAACTTGCCCGTGAGCAGTCCTCGCTGCATGGGGCTGTACACCACGACGCCCATGTGATGCTGCGCGCAGTAGGGCAGCAACTCCTCTTCCGCTTCCCGGTGGAGCATGCTGTAGGGCGGCTGCAACGACGCGGGCGGGTGAATCCGGCGGATGCGTTCGAGCTGAGCGACGCTGTAGTTGGACACGCCGATGTAGCGGACCTTGCCCTCATCGACCAGGCGGGCCATCTCCTCCCAGGCCCGTTCTACTCCCTCGTCGGGATCTGGCCAGTGCATCTGGTACAAATCGATGGTCTCGATGCCCATGCGTTGGAGGCTGGCGTGGCACTCTCGGCGGATGCTCTCGGGCTTCAGACAGGGAACCTTCTCCTTCTTCTCATTCCAGAGCAGGCCGCACTTCGTGGCGATGTAAGGCCTGTGCTTCGTCTGTCGCAGCGCCTGACCGACCAGCTCTTCCGAATGGCCAAGGCCATAGGCGGGAGCCGTGTCGATCCAGTTGATGCCTCGATCGAGCGCCGCCAGGATCGCGCCCAGGGCTTCTTCATCGTCCTGCGGGCCCCAGCCGAACTGCCACGGACCGCCCATCGCCCACGTGCCCAGGCCGACGGTGGTCAACGGCATATCGGTATCGCCCAGTTTGCGTTTCTGCATGTCGATTTCCCCAACGCGGTGTCGGTGATCGCCGCGATCAGCCACGCCGTAGAATAGTCTGTGCCGACAGCCTTTTCAATCGCTTTGTGGGATTCGCCCGATTCTGGCCGGAGCACTCCCGCGGGACCTTTCTATGGAAGGCCATCCGTATCGGCGCACACGACGGCGAGTCGTGGGCGGGCAACAGCGGATGCGATGCCCAGTGTGGAAGCGTTTCTTCAGGCCTGCGATCACCCGGATTATCGGGCTTGTGTCCGCCTTGCCGTCCGCCAGGCGGTTCAGATCACGCCGGCGCGAGCGATCTTGACCGTGACGGGATTTCGCCTAAGGCCGGTCTTGTCGATAGCCGATTATTACCTATGTTTTAAGAGGGCCTCAGCCCGCCGTCCTGCCCGGAATACACCGAGCCGATGGGGTCGGTTGTGCCGAAGGGAGGGCGGGGCAGGGATAGTGTTCGGTCGTCGCTGCGGACCAGGGAGCCGAGCGGCGTTCGAGCCCCCGCAAGAGCGCCAACTTTAGACGTATATTCGGGAGGCTCATATGAGCGAAATCGTCATGCTGGAAGGGCATGAATCCCAGTCCGTCCTTCAAACGGTGGCGGGCGAGCACGCGCCGGCGATCATGTCTTACCTGTCGAAGGAGAAGTGGCACGTGGCGAAGGTCGTCATGCGCGAGCTTTCCGGCGGCAAGCTCTACGTCGAAGGTTGTCACTCTTCGGGAAGGCCTCACCCGATCAACATCCGCATCGATCAGCCGGTTGGCGTGAATTTCAAACACGCCTATGGCAAGTTCGTCTTTGACACCAGCGTCGTAGCGCTGGAGCCCTCCTCTGATCCGGAGGCCGGCGGCACCATCGTCCTGGCCGTGCCTGATCGCATCGGGGTGGTCCAGCGACGCAGCTACTTCCGCGTCAACGTACCCGAATCGCTCAAGGTCAAGGTGGTGCTCTGGCATCGAACCAGCCAGCGGAAGTCGAAAGGGTCGGGCCAGGAGTACTTCGAAGGCCGACTGATGGACATCTCCGCGGGCGGAGCCCAGTTGACCGTTCCCCTGAAGGCGCCCGGAAGTGCGGATGCCGCAGGGGTGGCCGAGTCCGAATTCCGCAAGGGGCAGTTCATCGGGGTCCGGTTCACCCCAATGCCCTATGAGACGCCTCTGATGTTCAGCGCCCAAATCCGCAACGTGCTGCCGACCGCCGACCGGACGGCGTTGTGCCTGGGTCTGCAAATCGTGGGTCTGGAGGCCAGTGACGAGGGCCGAGAGGTGCTGTCGCGTCTGGCGGCGGTTGTGGACCGCTACTACCAGATCAACCAGTCCGCCGGCGTCCATCAGGAGATGCATCGGCCGGAGCCTGGTCCGAACCCCGCACACATCCCGGCCGGGGCCCTGCAATAGCGGCACTACCCGCGCACTTCGGAGTGGCCTGAGGACGGAGCGGCCGCGCCTGTAGCGACATCGACGAGATGATGCCTGCCCGGGTGCGCCTGGAGGTAGAGCCATCGGGCCAGTCCGCTGCCCGCAAAGACCAGGAAGATTAGCAGCAGGGCCGTCTGCAAGCCCAACCACAGCACGATGCCCAGAAACAGCAGCACCCTCATCAGATAGCCGAACGGCTGCTTGCCCCTGAGATAGAGGTTCAGGACGTGCGGGTATCGGATGCGACTGACCATGAGAACGGCAACCCCGAGTGTCAGGAACGGCAGCGCAAAGATCGCCGCATTGAGGGTAGGCATCACCTCCTCGTGAAAGATGACCAGGCTGACAATCGTCCCGGCCGCCCCTGGGCTTGGAAGGCCCGCAAAGCTCATATGCGCCGCTTCGTTCTCTTCGTTTTCCACGTTGAAACGGGCCAGACGGATGGCTGCGCAACTGATGTACGCCAGGGCCGCCAGCCAGATGAAGCGATGAAACAGGCTCCCGCTCAACGGGGTCGTCAGTTCCTGGTGGACCTGGATGGCCTTGAGCATGATGAAGGCCGGTGCCACGCCGAAGCTGACCATGTCACACAGACTGTCCAGTTGGCCGCCAAAGCTGGAGGTGGACTGGCTCATCCGGGCCAGACGACCATCGAGCATATCGGCAACCATCGCCAGCAGGATCATATAACCGGCCATCGCGATATACGAGGAGCCTGCCGTGCCTCCTTCCGCTCCTCGACTCGCGAAAACGATTGCGGTAAACCCGAAGACGCCGTTCAGTATGGTGATCAGCGAGGGCAGCACGGTAATGTACTTGACCCGCTGGTTGCGCATCCGCCTCAGGAACCGGTCTTTGTCTCGTTTCGGCCTCGATCTGAGTCGTCTCACTTTCCATACCTCAATAGAGGAGTAACGCCTGCCTTGACGGCATCCCCGATGCAGACCAGACACTCGATTGGCATGCTCGCGGGCACATAGAGTTCGGTTCGAGAACCGAATTTGATCATGCCGAACGCCTGGCCCTGGCTCAAGCTGCCGCCTTCCTTCGCTTCGCAGACAATGCGTCTGGCGATGGCTCCGCTGACCTGCCGCACTACCAGACGTTCCTTGGGTTCCTCAGTCCGCACCAGGGTCAGCGTGTTCGACTCGTTGACCTTGGCCGACAGGGGGTTCATGGCGTTGAGGTAACTGCCTTTGCGATAAGCAATTGTCTCGACCCTGGCGCTGCACGGGGATCGGTTGATGTGCACGTTGAAGATGCTCAGGAAGATACCGATCCGCAGAGCGGGTCCTTCGAGGAATTCGTTCTGTTGCGTCTGCTCGATATCCGTTACCCTGCCGTCAGCCGGAGCGACAAATAGCATCTCGTCCCGTGGTGCGTTGCGTCGAGGGTCCCGGAAGAACATCAGAGCCCAGACCAGTACGACCGCCAGGATGGCCTCCGTCACGACGACAGCCCACAAAGGTGTGTGCGCCGACCCTCCGAGGGCGACCGCCAGCATGGCCGCGACGACGAGAACGGGGTAGACGACCACCTGGGGCCATCCATACCTAGTCAATGGTATCCTCATAGGCCGGATATGATAGACCCGGCCGGTGGTGCGGGCAATAGAAAAGGCCGATCCTCCGCCCAATCGGCCCTGTCACAAGAAACCACAAAAAGACGTGTGCGGGCAGATAGTCCGTCGGGCGGTTCTATCCGACCGGGCACTCTGTGGTGCAGGGACCGGAGCCCTCACTTCGATCCCTGGCGCCTCTACCACTAAGGACGCAATCGGGGCCATGTTGTTACGGATTTGTGCGGATTATTTTCAAAACGACCGCTGCGGCCGGTCCGGGGGCGTCAAGCGCCCTCAATATGCGACAAAAGTTGTGGAATCTATCCTTGACGGTCTGCGGCGGAGATTGTATTTTCTTGCATTTCCCAAGGCCGGGAGAAGTACGGACAGTGACCGCGCCGATCTGGCGGACTCTGGTAGAAAACCTGGCGAAGAGAGCCCATGAGCCTTCTCGGCGGCAAGCCGGCAGGTCTCGATGAAGAGATAACGGAAAAGGAGAAGCAACGAAATGGTCGAATTGAGAAAACTGACAGCGAAACTGGGCAGCAGCAGGCGCGGACGCGCGACGGAGACACCCGGCGTCCAGGTCAATCCCGCCGGCTACCTGGAACGTGGCTGGGTCATCGCCAACCACAAGCTGGTGTCGTTCCACGCCGCCTTCATTTCGTCGGTTCTGAGCCTTCCGGCTGCGGAGCTCAGCACGCGAGCCGCTGCGGGCGAGAACATCAAATACGTGGTGCTGAACTTCATGTTCTCCCCGTGGCACATGGAACTGTGGATCTCGCTGGTGATTCTATATCTGTCGTGGCACATCGCCATCGCGATCCACGAGATGGGCCATTTCCTGACCGCCGCCAAACTGACGGCTCTGAACAAGGATTCGCAGGAGAAGGCCGACAAGGCCCTGGCCGGCGGCAGCAAGTTCGGCTACTACGCTCAGATGTTCCTTTTGATCCCGTCGGGCAAGTTCTATGGCGTTCGGAAAGAGAACGGCAACTTCGCTCCCGATGCTCCGTACAATCTGGCCGTGTCCGCCGCGGCGCCGGTGTGGAGCCAGTGGCTCGCCACCTTCTTCCTGCCGATTGCCGCCTTCTTCATCATCGTGGGATTGTGGGCAGAGCAGGATTGGATGATCTACATCGGCCGGTTCTTCCTGGCCCCGGGCATCGTTGGGCTGCTGGACAGATTCCTGGCCGACCCGGGCAAGCTCAAGGAATTCCGCACACGCGAGAAGATCGCCGCCGAGCAGGCCGCTCGCGCCGCCGCTGCCGCCTCGAAGGAGAGTTGGCCAGTACAGGTCACCGCGGTCAAGCAGAAGCTGCTGACCACGCGTATGCAGTCCGTCACCTTGAAGGATGGCAGCCGCGTCGCGGCCCCTTGGCAGTTCCGAAACTGCGCCATGGGCGGCCGACACACCGAGAAGGAATACCCCGAAAGCAACATCTCCATGCAGGAAAGCATGTTCATGCCGCTTTCGCCGAAGACCTATGAAGACGCCCAGGAAATGACCGTGAAGCTCCAGTACCGCCTCAAGGAGATTATCGAGGCGGCCCCGGGCGCCAAGGTGATGGGTGTCGGTCTGGAAGGCGGCATCGCGCCCTACATCGACAAGGAGCAGGGCGACAAGGTGCCCGAGCAGAGGATGTGGCGATTCATGAAGCAGGCCATTCTGGACTGCGAGTACGTCCCCGGGGTCGATGTCGCCATCGCCCTCGACCCGGCCTGCTCCGAACTCGAGAACGCCTATCGTGAAGAGCGCGGCGAGCCCGACTCCGTCGGCATGTACCGCTTCTGGCGTGACAAGGACAAGGTCGAGATGAGCCGTGACGACATCCTTAACCTCTTCAAGGAGGCCATGCAGGCGGGTATCCCGGTTTTGTCGATCGAGGATGGCTTCGGTGAGCGCGACCATCAGGGCTGGAAGAACATGATGAAGGAGCTTGGCGACAAGATCTTCATCATCGGCGACGACTTGGTCACCACCAAGGATTCGAACATCGAGAAGTGCGCCAAGAATGGCGAAATCAACGCTACGCTGATCAAGGCCAACCAGATCGGCACTCTGACCGAGACCGTGCTGGCCATGCTGACCTCGCTGGCCTACGGCGCCGAACTGGTGATCTCGCACCGGTCCAAGAGCCCGAACGATCCGTTTGAGGCGGAGATCGGTGCTGCGATGAACGCGCTGGGCGTCAAGTGCGGCGGCGGCGCCAACACGGAGCGCCTCCAGAAGTATGGCCGCATGATGGAAATCCTCGCCTTGGCCCGCGCTACACAGCGACAGACCACAGCCGAGGAGCGCAAAGAGCTCGAGGCAAGCGTCAAGGACTTGGTCAAGACGTTTACCGGACGCGACGACGTCACGATTTCCCCGAAGGCGGCCGATATCGATCTGACCAGCCTTCTGATGAAGATGCTGGCGATCGAGGCGGTCAGCGGCACCGAAGAGGCGACCAACGCCGGTATCCCCTCGGCAGCCGCCACGCTCTTCCTCGGCAAGAGCGGCATCATTCGGTTCAAGGGTTCCACGCCTCTGGGCACTTCCGCCGGCGAGGACGAAGCCATCCACTACGTGGACAGTATCATCGAGCCGTGCGAGAGCACCAAGAAGTATCCCGACCTGTTCAAGGACGCCGGCGACGGCACCTTCCGCTTCAAGAAGGATGTCAAGTCCGATGCGGTCCGGGGCAAGAACGATGAGAAGCTCCTGGCCCTCTGGAGGAAGTCCCGCCGGTACGAGGGTAAGGGTTGCATGGACGCCGTCCAGCACATTGAGACCGTGCTCGCCAAGGCCTTCGTCGGCAAGCGCGTCGGCTCGTTGGGCTCGCTGCTCGACACCGACCGCCAACTGCTCGCTCTGGAACTGGAGCAGGCGATGGCCGCCGGGCGCATCAGCAAGAACGCCTCGAACGACGAGAAGATCCATGCCATGCAGCGCAAAGGGCTGCTGGGCATGAACGCCATCCTGTCGATGTCGCTGGCTCTGGGCCGGGCGGTGGCGGCAGCGGATGGTCGCGAACTGTGGCAGCTCACTCGCGACATCGCCAGCGACACCATGGCCAAGTTCATCGTCACCAATGGCGGCAAGAAGAGCCTAGCCGAGCTCAAGAAGTTGGACTTTGACCAGTTGACCACGCAGTACCGGCAGACGGCGGGCGAGTGCGTCAAGAGCGGCAAGACCGTCTACGAACTGCTGCGAGCGCAGTTGCCCGTTTACCCGGTATAGACGCAGAACGGCGGCGCGTCCGGCCCGGCGAAAGATTCCAGCCGGACCGGGCGCGCGGCCGATAAACCCAGTAAGACCGGACACCTCAACGTGAAGGCCCGGCTGAACGGTGGATTCAGAGACAAGATCGGCAGGTGTGGGTCTCTCCGCGACATGGAGACGGACCACGCCTGCCGTAACTTTGACTGCGGCCTATGCAGAGTCAAAAGATCGTCCACTTCCTGCTCTTTGTGGCCTTCTTCAGCGTCGGTGCTGGTGCACTTGGAGGAGCGGCCCTGTGCGACGACCTGATTCTCTACTGGCGAAACGAACAGCTTGTCAGGGATGCTCACCTCTCGCTGGATCGCCTCCGATCGCTCAACGACGAGTACGATGCACTGCTCAAGGAGCTTCAGGACGATCCGAGCCTGCTGAAGCGGATCGCTCCGGCCACCTTGGGCACGCCGCCGGAGGACCCCAACGCCGTCTATCCAAAAGCGAGGGCGCAGGAACTGGCCGTGGCGCGCCGGGCGCTGATGGACGAGACCGGACAGGGGCCGAGCGACGCTACCATTCCAAAGTGGCTCCAGCGGTGTAGCGAGCCGAGGCATCGGATTGCCCTGTTCCTGGCCGGGGCTGGACTGGTGCTGGTCTCGCTGGTCTTCTTCACGCCCAAGGCCGATGCCGCGGATTGACGGGTATTGCCTTGATTCCGGGGTGGGTCGCAGACCGCAGAACCCGAGCCGCGAGACCTTGTTTCGCAAGAAAGTGGTAGAGGGGCCACAAAAAACCTTGCATGAGCCAATGGATGTGATACACTGAAAGCTTAGGGTATCGCCCTCGGGCAGGTAGCTCAGTTGGTAGAGCAACGGACTGAAAATTCGTGTGTCGCCGGTTCAACTCCGGCCCTGCCCATTGCTGTAAGTCGTTGGCTGCTAACTGACACCTCCCAATCTCAGATCAAACTCCATACTTCAGACTCTCCTGGATCCACCCGCCGCCGAGAAGACATCCATCCGAATACACGACGGCCCCCTGGCCGGGTGTCACCGCATCGATCGGTTCGTGAAATCGGACCTCGAACGTGTCGTCAGCCGTCAGAGTGATCCTGGCCGGGGCGCCGCGATGATTGTAGCGGATTTTGACGGTGGCATCGAACGACGCGGGCACATCCACTTGCCAATTGGCGCCGCGAGCGGTCAGACCGCCGGCCAGCAGCTCCTCGCGAGAACCGAGCGTCACGACGGCATTGTCCGGGTCGATCCCGATGACATAGGCGGGTCGGCCCATCGCCACGCCGGTCCCGCGGCGCTGCCCGATCGTGAATCGGCCGTAGCCGTCGTGTCTGCCGACCACCCGCCCACTGGAATCCACGATATCGCCAGGCCGCAGGGCCCGGCTGCCCCGGGCCTCCAACAGGCTGGCGTAGTCGCCGTCGGGGACGAAGCAGATATCCTGGCTGTCGGGCTTGTCATGGACTTCCAGACCCAAACCGTTGGCGATCTTCCGGACCGCCTGCTTGCTTTCCAGATCTCCTACGGGAAACAGGATTCTCCCGAGCCACGGCCTGGGAAGGCGAAAGAGAACGTAGGACTGGTCTTTGCCGGCCGCCCGAGCTGCAGCGATTGTCGGATGCCCCCCTCGGTCGGTGATCCTGGCGTAGTGCCCGGTGGCCACGTAGCGAGCCCGGAGGGAATCCGCCAGTTCGAACAGCCGCCCGAACTTCACGCATTCGTTGCACCGGATGCACGGATTGGGAGTCCGGCCGTTCTCATAGTCCTCGACGAAACTGTCGATGATCGCGGCGAAATCCTCGGCGACCGACAGGACGCGAAACGGAATCCCCAGCTTGGAGGCGATGTTTCTGGCATCCGCGGCGTCCTGGGAACTGCAACAGGAGTGGTCGTTGCCGCCGTAAGCCCGATCCGTCTGAAGGCAGAGAAACACCCCGGTCACGTCGAAGCCGGCCTGCACGAGCAGTGCGGCCGCCACAGCGGAATCTACGCCGCCGCTGATCGCCACCAGCACTTTCTCCTGCACGGCATCACAACCCATCGGCAACTCTTTCATTTACAAGCCCAGCCCGCGAGCCGGGACCTCGCCCGACGTGTCTCCCAATCAATTCGATGCGGCCCTCCAGACAATACCGGCACTGCGAGGCAGTCTCATTGATACAAGCCGATCATATCCAGATGGAGCGTCTGGAACAACAGGATATCGTCCGCCAGACTCTCCATGCTCTGGCCGGGAATGCCGATCGTCACGCCGCTGCCGATCTCGTAGCCCAGTTCCCGCAGGGTTTTGACAGATTGATTCGCCCGGGACGCTGCCGGTCATCGACCGGACGCTCGCCCATGCTCAGCGTGACCGCCGGGTCCGGCTTCTGCAGATTCGTGTCCGCATCGAAATCAGCAACTCCGCAATGCCTGCTCGAGATCATCGATCAGGTCCTCGATGTCTTCGATGCCCACCGACAGGCGAATCGTGCCGTCAGTGATTCCGATCTTGCATCGCTCTTCGGGGGTGAGAGTCCCATGGCTCATCGTCGCTGGATGGCAGACCAGCGACTCGACGCCGCCGAGGCTCTTGGCGAACACGAAGATCTTCAATGCCTTGACGAATCGCCGGACTTGCTCAACACCGTCATCCAACTGGAACGTGACGATCGCACCGAAACCGTCCATCTGCGCCTTGGCCAGCTCGTGTTGTGGGTGGCTGGGCAGACCGGGAGTTGCCGATACGTGGTATGGAGTGAGTCCTTCCTGACGGAGCGCGTACTCTCGAACTGGCAAAGGGAACGGAGAGCGGCAGTAGGATAGGTCTTATTCAGCCCACCGGTGCAAGAACTCGTAGAGCACTCCGTTCAGACGCAAGACCCGTGTGTCGGCGATTCACGATCCTGACACCGCCAGAAGCGCCTCAGCCGAGCAGCAGTCGGTTACGAGCACGTCAACCAGTCCACCAAGAAGCGCCGCACGGATCGCTCGGACCTTCTTCGCTCCACCGGCCACGGCAATGACACGTCCAATTGTTTTGACCGTCTCGATGTCGGCTCCCACGATCCGGCGATTGATCGGGTGGTCGACCTTGGCGCCTCGTTCGTCGAAGAATTGCAGTGCGATGTCGCCCACCGCGCCGAGCCGTTTCAGGTCCGTCACCTCTTCGGCGGTCAGGGTATTGCTGCTGGACAGCAGCGTTGCATCGGGTTCGAGGACGCCGATACCGACCAGGGCGATGTCCGCTTGTCCGGCCAGTTCGAGCGTGTCGGACACCTGCGGGTCTTTGACAAGAGCTGCGCAGACGATCTCGTCTTTGACCAGGCCCGGAGCGTGGATCAGGCGGGGCCTGGCCCCCAGGGCCTGTGCCATCCGGCGCGCCAGGTCCGCTCCGTGCGTTTGCGCCTCCAGCTCGCCCAAGCCGCCCAGTAGTTGAACCACGCGAACTTCGGGAAAATCCATGGGGGCCAGCGCGTTGACCACGGAAAGGACCGAGGTCCCCCAACTCAGGGCGATCACCTCGTCGCCTTGAAGGCCGCGAGTCAGACAGCCTGCTGCGACGACGCCCAGTTCATGGACGATCGTAGCTGGATCGTTCGCCGTGCAGGTTACGACCAGGGCCTCTTTCAGGCCGTATTGTCGCTCGAGCTGACGCTCGACGTCGGCGTTCGATTCCTGCGGGGAGACAATGGAAATCTGCACGATTCGTTCATCGCGAGCGGTGCGAAGCAGTCGCGACACCTTGATCCGAGACAGGCCCAGCTTAGCCGCAATCTGCTGCTGCGTCAGGCCGTCGTCATGATATGCCTTCGCGACCTTGTACAGGAGTCTTCTGAAATCAGTATCCGTGGCCCTGTTCTCCTTTGAACATATGCTCGGTAATGTTCAAAATATCGAGTTTCTACCCTCTTGCCCCGACTGTCAATAGGCAAAGCCGGGAGAGTCCGGGTCTGAGGCTAAAGACATGCAATAAGTTGTGTTCCGGCATGCGTTTATCGAAGTGAAGCCGAGTCTTCGATACCGGCAAATCCGTCGTGGATCGTCTGGAAGACATCCGTCAAAATGAAGGTCGGAGCAGGTTTTCGGCCATGTCGCGGTTGACATTGAGCGCGTCGGACGGTAGAAAGTGTTCATTCGTTCATGCATGAACATATGTTAAACGTCTGCCTGCCGGTTGTGAAAGGGCGACCATGAACATGGGGAAGCTGCTTCTCATCGTGGCATTGTTGGGGGCTTTCGGTGTGGTTGTTGGGGGGGTGTCCTGCTCGCGGCGAGGCTCAGGTGAAGACCAGTTGACGATTTGTTTCGGCTTTCAGGATCTCGAGACCGAGTTCTGGGTCGCCGGGCACAAGGCCATCACGGAGACGCTGCGAGCCAAAGGCATTCGCGTTCTTGAACGCAACGCCAACCAGGACGCCAACCGCCAGCTCGAGCAGATTCGCGACGCCATCGCCCAGGAGGTGAACGGGATCATCATCATTCCCCAGGACGGGGAAAGTGCGGTGACGATCGTAGGCGAGGCGAACCGGGCGGGGATTCCGATCGCGGTGTTCAACCGTCCGCCGAGCGACCGCAGCAATCCGGCGCTGGTGATCGTGGCCGACAACGAGAAGATCGCCGACGAGGCGGTTGCGTATATGGCCAAGGTGGCCCGCGAGAAGGGCAAGGGACGCAAGTGGAAACCTCTGATCGTGGTCGGCGACTTGGGCGACCGCAACGCTGTGGCACGGCGGAAAGGTTTCTTCAACGTGATGGAGAGGAATCCCGACCTGTTTGAAACGCCGATCGAAGTGCCCTCGAAATGGGATCCGGCCACCACGCTGGCGAACCTGGAAGCGGCGTTGCAGGCCAATCCGGATGTGGATTTCCTCTTCACCAGTTCGGACTTCCTGTATCCGCAGATCAAGGCGGTCCTTGAACCGCTGGGCAAGTGGAAGAAGATCGATGAGCCGGGCCACGTCATCCTCGGAGGGCTCGACGGCGACAGCACAGCCTATACGCTGATGAAGGAAGGGTACGTGGACGCCACGGGGGTGCAGGATCTGTTCTTCGAGGCGAACACCATCATGGAGGCGTTGCTGACGGCCATCGAGGTGGGGCAGAAGACGCCGGAGAATTGGATGGAGGACCCGGGCTTCGCGCTGACCCAGGAGAACATGGCCGAGCGCGCGGATGAGATGTGGGGCTACCGGGTGCTGCACGACGAATAGGTGCGGCGTATGGATCGACCGTCTGGGGACAGACCCGTGCAGAGCAGCGGCAACGTGACATCACAGACACGGATCGCCCGTCTGAAAGAGGTGGTCATCGGTCGGGCGCTCCTGTCGGACAGCTTCGTTCTGTATCTGTCGGTGGCGTATTTCGTGGTGCTGTGGGTCTTCCTGCCGCGACTGGGCAGCGCGCGGAACCTGAGCAATCTGTCCTCGAACATCTGGCCTCTGCTGGTGCTGGTGATCGGGCAGATGTTCGTGCTGATCGTCGGCGGGATCGATCTGTCGCAGACCTCCATCATGGCCATCACCAGCGTGTGCGGGGCTCTGATGATAACGTCGGGGCTGGACCCGGAGCTGTTCGCGGCAAACCCGTTGTGGGGTGTGTTTGTCGGCGAGCAGGGCGGACCGGCGGGCGGCAGTGTGGCGGCGGCGCCCGTCGGGATAGCCTTCATGCTGGCGATCGGGACGCTGATCGGCTCGGCCAACGGCCTGGCAGTGGCGAGGCTGAAGATGCCGCCGTTCATGGTGACGCTGGTCTCGATGTTCTTCTTCAGCGGGCTGGCCATCTGCATCACGCGCAGTGAGAACGTGCGGAATCTCCCGGATGCGTTCCTGGCGATCGGACAGAACTATCTCGGTCGCGTGCCGACTGCTCGGGGTTCGGTGGGCCTGGTACCGTATTCGTTCTTTGCGGCCCTGGCGCTGGCGGTGGCCGCCTGGTTTGTGCTGGCGCGGACGATCCTGGGCCGCTGGCTGTACGCGGTCGGGATGAACCGCCGGGCGGCGACCGTGTCGGGCGTTCCCACGGACCGGGTGATCGTTTGGGCCTATGCGGTCAGCGGGTTCTGTGCAGCGCTGGGCTCGGTGCTGTATTCGTCCCGTCTTGGCGCGGGCCGGCCCACGCTGGGTGAGAATGTTCTGCTGGACATCATCGGGGCGGCGGTCATCGGCGGCATCAGCCTGTTCGGCGGCAAGGGAAAAGTGCGCTGGGCGTTCTACGGCGTGCTCTTCTTCGTCCTGCTGGACAGCTCGCTCTATATGCTGAACCTCAAGTTCTATACCGTCAATATCGTCAAAGGCGTCGTGATCCTGGTGGCAGCCCTGCTGGATGTGCTTCGCAATCGCATTCGGCTGGGCTGGGCCCCGACGGGCAGGGCGGTGACGGCATGAGCGAGCCGATTCTGCAATTCGAGCATGTCAGCAAGAGCTTCTTCGGTGCTATGGCGCTGACCGATATCACTCTGGCGGTGCGGCCCGGTATGGTGCTGGGGCTGGTGGGCGAAAACGGCGCGGGCAAGAGCACGCTGATGAATATTCTCGGAGGGGTGATCGCGTCCGACGAGGGGCAGATTCGTTTGGAGGGGAGGCCCTATTCTACCGGCAGTCCGGCTGAAGCCACGCGCGCCGGCATCGCGTTTATCCACCAGGAATTGAACCTCTTTTCGCATCTGAGCATCCTCGACAACCTGTTCATCGATGGATTCCCCCGGATCGGGCGGACGCCCCTGATCCATCGTCGTGAAGCTGTGCGGCGGGCCAAAGAGGCGCTGGCGGCCGTCAATCTCAGCATCTCCCCTCGGACACGGGTCGATCGGCTCACGCCGGGGCAGAAGCAACTGGTCGAGATCGCCAAGGCCCTGCACGGCGGGGCGCAGATCATCATATTCGATGAGCCAACCACGTCGCTGACCTCCCGTGAGACCGAGCGGCTGTTTGCGCTGATCGAGCGGCTGCGCCGCGAAGGTCGCACGATTCTCTATATCAGTCATGTGCTGGCCGACGTGCTCAGGCTGGCCGATGAGATTGCAGTATTGCGCGACGGCAAAGTCGTACGCACCGGCCCCAAGGCCGAATTCGACATCAATGCGATGATTGCGGCGATGGTGGGTCGGCAGGTCGACCAGCTTCATCCGATACGCAGGGGCAAGCCGGCAGACAAGGTCCTCATGTCGGTCGCGGGCGTGACGGAACCCGGCATCGTGAAAGACATCTCATTCGATCTGCATGAAGGCGAGATTCTCGGGCTGTTCGGCTTGATGGGGTCGGGTCGGACGGAGCTGGGGCGCATCCTGTTCGGGCTGGATCCGTTTCGATCGGGCACGATCGACATGTGTGGACAACCCCGGCGCAGACGGACAGCGCGCAGGAGCATCGCCGCCGGGATGGCCTTTGTCACGGAGGATCGGCGGGAGGAGGGACTGCTGATGGAGGCGCCGGTAACCGAGAACATGGCGCTGGTGGCTCTGCCGAACTGCCGGCGCAATCGGGTTCCGGGCACGTTGGATCGGCTCGCGTTGCGGCGGTCGGTCGACGAGATGATCGCGTCGCTGAAGATTAAGTGCGTCAGTCCGAGAACGGCTGCGGTCAAGAGTCTCTCCGGCGGCAACCAGCAGAAGACCGTGATCGGCAAATGGCTGCTCGGGCGGCCGATGGTCTGTATTCTCGACGAGCCCACGCGCGGGATCGACGTGGGGGCCAGGTACGAGGTCTATTCGATCATCAACGATCTGGCGGACCGGGGCAACGGGCTGTTGTGCATCTCGTCGGAACTGGAGGAACTGATGGGGATCTGCGATTCGCTGCTCGTGATGAGCAAGGGACGAATCTGCGGCCGGTTCCGGCGGGACGAGTTTGACAAAGAGCGGATTCTTGCGGCGGCGTTCGAAGGGCACCTCGAGCGCGGGCCGCGTGGTTCGTCGGGAGCATCGAACTGATGGGCTCGCTGAGGCAGGGAACATTGACGGCGGTGCTGCGGAACGTTCCGATTCTGATGTTCGCAGGGACGTTCGTGGTCTTTGGGCTGCTGACGCCGCGTTTCCTGGAATACCAGAGCCTGGAGAACATCGCCAAGCAGGCGTCTTACATCGGGATCATCGCGGTCGGCGAGACGGTCGTGCTGTTGACGGCGGGGATCGATCTGTCGGTCGGATCGAACATGTATGTCTCGGCGGTGGCGGCCGGCCTGCTGATGGAGCGGTTTGCGATCTCGCCGCTGCCGGCGCTGCTGGTCTGCCTGACGGTGGGGCTTCTGTTCGGGCTGTTCAATGCCTTTGCGGTCACCCGGCTGCACATCATTCCATTCGTGGTGACGCTGGCGACGCAGTTCGCGGGGCGCGGCTTGGGATGGATGTTGAGCAAGAGCCGGGCGGTGACGTTTCCCCAGAGTGTCACCGGGCTGGGCGCGGCCGAGCTGCTGGGGATTCCGGCACCCGTTGTGATCTTCGCGGTGGTGGTGCTGTTGGCGTGGGTTGTGCTGACCCGCACGACGCTGGGCCGGCAGATTTACGCCGTGGGGCATGGACTGGAGGCGGCACGCAAGGCCGGCGTCGACACGCGGCGCGTGCAGGCCACGGCATATATCATCTGCGGCGTTCTCGCTTCGCTCGGCGGCTTCGTCTCTGTGGCGCAACTGGGCAACGTCAACTCGGGGTTCGGTCAGATGGTTGAATTCCAGGCGATCGCAGCCGCGGTGCTGGGCGGCGCGAGCCTGTTCGGCGGAATCGGCAATGTCTTTCCGGGCACCGTGCTGGGGGCGCTGTTGATCCAGATGGTCTGGGCGGGCCTCGTGGCGACACGGACGGATTTGTACCTGCAGCCGTTGATCGCGGCGGCAATCATCTTTCTGGCCGTGCTGCTCGACAGCGTTCGCAACACGGTGTTGGCCCGACTGGGACGACACAACATTCGCGTCGAAGAGTGAACTCTACCATGGAGAAGAAAGCAATGATAAGAGCAAAGGCTCTGGCTCTGGTTCCGGCGTTGTTGGGGTGTTCTGTTATCTGCAGCGCCGCCGATGCAGTCGGGCAGTGGGGCAGGTATGAGAAGCAGTTCGCCAGCGACAAATCATACGACAATCCCTTGTACGACGTGACGCAGTTCGTCGTGGAATTCACTTCCCCAACCGGCCGGGCAAAGAGAGTCCACGGTTTCTGGGATGGGGGCCGCGACTGGCGTGCCCGGTTCTGTCCCGACGAGGTGGGGACCTGGACGTTCGTCTCGCAGTGCTCGGACAAGGCCAATCGGGGGCTGCACGAAGTCAAAGGCTCCTTCGAGTGTGCCCCGCAGGATAGCACGCTGCCTATCTATGCGAAGGGCAGCCTGGTCCGCCCGAAAGGAGCGTATCACCTGGCGTACAGCGATGGAACGCCTTTCTTCTGGTGCGCCTGCACCGCCTGGAACGGCGCGCTGAAGTCAACGGAAGAGGAGTGGACCACCTATCTGCAGGACCGCGTCGCCAACGGCTACACCGCCATTCAATTCGTCACCACGCAGTGGCGGGGCTGTGACGTCGACAGCGCGGGCGAGGTGGCGTTCACCGGATCGGGACGCATCCGCATCAATCCATCCTTCTTCCAGCGGCTCGATCACAAGGTCGATCAGGTCAACGAGCATGGCTTGATCGCGGCGCCGGTGCTGCTGTGGGCGCTTCCGGTGGCTGCCGGTCGGGAGCTGAGTCCCGGCTACTACCTGCCGGAGAATGAGGCGATCCTCCTGGCCCGCTACACTGTCGCGCGGTACGGCGGCCACCATGTGGTCTGGATTCTTGGCGGAGACGGACGCTATGTCGGCGAGTACGAACAACGTTGGAGGAACATCGGAAAGGGCGTCTTCGACGATGATCATCCCGGCCTGGTGGCCCAACATCCGCAGGGCCATTCGTGGATCGGCCGTCAGTACGCCGACGAGCACTGGCTCGATATCGTCGGATACCAGTCGAGCCATAGCAACGCCAAAGGAACCGTCGACTGGATCAACAAAGGCCCGATGGCCAATGACTGGGACAAGCTGCCGGCGCGGCCGATTATCAATCTGGAACCGAATTACGAGGAGATCGGCCGTCGCATCAGCGCCCGCGACGTCCGCAACGCCTCGTACTGGAGCCTTCTGGCGACACCGATCGCCGGGATCACCTACGGCGCCAACGGGATCTGGCCATGGATTCGCCCGGGCGAGAGCATCCTCAATCATGGAAGCGGCTCGGGTGTCACGCCCTGGTTCGAATCAATCAAGCTGGCGGGGAGTGTCCAGATCGGCTATCTGGCCCGGATGATTCAGACGCTGCCCTGGTGGCGCTATCGCCCGTGTCCCGAGCGGCTCCTCGAACAGCCTGGGGACCAGACCTACAACCATTTTATCGCGGTGGCCGAGACGGACGACCACGATAGCGTCATCGCGTATTCGCCGGTCCGGCAGACGATCAAGCTGAGCAGCCCATTGAACCGGCGCTACCGCGGGCGATGGTTCGACCCGGTCAAGAACGAATACAGTACGGCCGAGATCGTCTACGGTCCGAACCGGCTGGAAGCAACCAGTCCGGCCGACCAGGACTTCGTCCTGATCCTCGAGAGACAATAGCCCTTCGTGAGAATGCAGATATGACAAAACCAGAACTTGACCAGATGCTTGCCAGGGCAAGAGCGGTTGTCGCGACGGAGGCCGGAGCCGTTGCTGCACTGGAGGGTCAGTTGAATGCCGACTTCGTGACCGTCGCTCGAATGATGCTCGAATGCACAGGGCACATCCTGACCGCCGGCGCGGGCACGAGCTGTGCGATGGCCCAGCGGTTTGCCCATCTGCTGGCCTGTTGCGGAACGCCAGCGCTGTTCATCAGTGCGGCCAATTCGATCCACGGCGGCGCCGGCGCGATCAGCGACAAGGACATCGTGTACATCATCTCCAAGGGCGGACAGAGCGCGGAAATCAACACGTTCGCTCGAATCGCCAAGGATCGCGGCGCCAGGGTGATTGCCCATACCGAGAAGCCGGATTCACCACTGGGCAGGCTCAGCGATGCCGTCGTCCATGTGACGGCGCCGCAGAGCGCCGACCCTTACGGCATGATCGCAACGGGCAGTTCGCTGATGAACGGTGCCGCTTGCGACGTGCTCTGTGTGCTGCTACTCGAATTGCGGGGCTATACAAAGGAACAGTTCGGCCACACCCACCCGGGCGGTGCCGTCGGCGCGAAGATCAAAGCGGAGAAACGTGGACACTAACGTGTGACCTGCGCGCTTGGGCGAAATCGAGGATGGCTTATGAAGGCGGCGTTTCTGACGGGACCACAGAAGATCGAGATCCGCGATGTCCCGGAACCGGATGTTCCGGAAGGCGGGCTGGTTCTGGCGGTCAAGGCGTGTGGGATTTGCGGCTCCGACCTGCGTCGCTGGAAGGAAGGGCCGCCGGCCGGCTCGGGCGGGGTGACTCCAGGGCATGAAGCGTCCGGCGTGGTCGTTGCGGTCGATGTGCGATGCACTCGTTTCAACGTGGGCGATCGTCTGGCGATTGCACCGGACGTGCACTGCGGCAAGTGCTATTACTGCCGGCGCGAGCGATACAATCTTTGCGACCACCTGCAATTCCTGGGGATTACGCCAGGCTTTCCAGGCGGCTTCGCCGAGCGGATGGCGCTGACGCCCGAGATCCTGGAGAACGGCGTCGTCAATCCCATGCCCGAAGGACTGGGCTTTGCACACGCGGCCTTGTCGGAACCGTGCTGCTCCGTGCTGGCGACGCACGACAGGGCCGGCACCGGCCAGGGAGACACCGTTGTTATCCTGGGAGCCGGACCGATCGGTTGCCTGCACGTCGCGGTGGCCAAGATGCACAGCGCCCGAACCATCGTCACCGAGTGCAGCGAGAGGCGTCGGGAGCTCGCAGCGCGATTCGACCCGGATCTGATTGTCGATGCGGCTTGTGAGGACGTGGTCGCCCGCGTGAGGGAATTCACGAAAGGACTCGGAGCCGACATCGTGATCTGCGCCAATCCGGTAGCCGAGACGCAGCGGCAGGGCGTAGACATGGTGCGCAAGGGCGGCAAAGTCCTGCTCTTCGGCGGCCTGCCCAAGGCCAGTCCGATGACCACGCTGGACGGCAACAAGATTCACTACGGCGAAATCGAAGTACTCGGGACCTTCTCCTACCATCCGCGCGTTCATCGCCGGGCGCTCGACCTGCTGGCCGACGGAACGCTGCCCGCCGACAAGATCATCACGCATCAGTTTCCGCTGGGTCAAATCGCCGATGCCTATCGAATGGCGGCGGCGGGCGATGCGTTGAAGGTGCTCATCTGCTTCGAGAAAGAATGAACCATGATTGGTCTGAATGCTGAACTTCAGGAACGACACGGACAGAATAACCCCGTACGAATCGGTCTGATCGGGGCCGGACAGATGGGCGTCGACGTCGTCGCCCAAGTCACGATGATGAAGGGAATCGACATCCCCGTGATCGCGGACGTGAACCTGGCGCGGGCGCGAGAGGCATTCCGCATCGCCGGTCTCAAAGGCGAGGTGGTCCAGACGGATTCGACGGCCGAGGCCGACGCCGCGGTGGCCGCCGGCAAGCAGGTGTGCACCCGCGACTTTCGCGTGGTTACCGCGATGAAGCAGGTCGAGGTAATGCTGGAAGCAACGGGGGTTCCCGAGGTGGGGGCGCGCGCCGCCATGCTGGCGGCTCGGAACGGCCAGCACTCCGCCATGATGAACGTCGAGACGGACATCACGGTCGGACCTCTGCTGAACTGGTACGCGGCGCAAAACGGGGCGCTCTACGCACTGGCAGCGGGCGACGAGCCGGCGGCGTGCAAGGAATTGTACGATTTTGCCGATGCCCTGGGTTTCACCATCGTCGCGGCGGGCAAGGGCAAGAACAATCCGCTGGATCGTCACGCCAGGCCGACGGATGAAGCATGGGCCAGGGAAGCGGCGCGGCGAGGGCTCAATCCCAACATGTTGATCGAGTTTGTGGACGGCAGCAAGACGATGATCGAGATGGCGGCCGTCTCCAACGCCACAGGACTGCGGCCTGATGTTCGCGGCATGCATGGTCCGCGAACCAGCCGCGACAGGCTGCATGAGACGTTCGCTTTGAAGGAACATGGCGGCGTGCTCAATCGCGCCGGAGTGGTCGACTATGGCATCGGAGGCGTACATCCAGGTGTCTTTCTCGTTGTGACGACGGACCATCCGCGTTTGCGTCAGGCGCTGGTCTATCGCGACATGGGCAACGGTCCGTATTACACGCTCTTTCGCCCGTACCATCTCTGCAGCATAGAGGTGCCTTTGACCTGTGCCATGCTGGCGATCCGCAAGAAGTCCAACATGTTCCCTTTGAATCGGTTGGTATCAGAAGTCTTTGCCGTAGCCAAACAGGGTCTTAAGCCCGGCGTTCTCCTGGATGGCATCGGCGGCTGTTCGTTCTACAGCCTGATCGACGAATATGCGGCCGCCAAGGCCGACAACCTTCTGCCCATCGGTCTGGCAAAAGGCGCCAGGCTGGTCCGGCGGGTCGGGCAGGATGTCCCAATACGGTACGAGGATGTGGAGCTTTACGAGTCGTCCACTGTGCTTCTTCTTCGGCGGCTCCAGGACCGGTGGATGGCCGGACAGATCGACGACCGCGAACTGTTGGAGTTGCTTGACGCCATCCAACTGGACTGATGCTGCGCCGCACTCTGTGATGCGAGGTGCCTATGTCGGTTATGGGGTTGGACATCGGAACAACAGGCTGCAAGGCCGCCGTGTTCAGCGACGATTGGCGTCTGGTCGCGAGTGCCTCTCGCGAGTACTCGGTGCTCACGCCCCGTCCGCATTGGGCCGAGCAGGATGCGGAACGCGTTTGGCAACTGGCGATGGAGACGCTGACGCAGGCGGTCGGTCAGAGCAAGGCGGACCCGCCCCAGGCCCTCGCCCTGTCCGTCCAGGGAGAGGCGATCATCCCTGTCGACGAGATGGGCCGTCCCATTCGGCATGCGATCCTGGGCATGGACACACGGACCACGGCCGAGAACGACTGGCTCGCCGAGACGTTCGGCCCTGAGACGCTTTTCCGCCGCACCGGCATGCCCATGCACACGATGAACACCGTCACCAAACTCCTGTGGCTTCGACGAAACGAGTCGCCGCTCTGGAGCCGTGCCGCGCGATTTCTGCTCTACGAAGACTACTTTCTGCGTCGCCTGACCGGTCGCGCCATCATCAGCCACTGCCTGGCGTCGCGGACCCAGATGTACGACTTGGGGACTTCCGCCTGGGCGATGGACATCCTCGATCGTTGTCAGATCGATCCGCGCCGACTTGCGGAGCTTCTGCCTGCGAGTGAAGCGGTCGCCGGAACGCTCGACGGGACCGTCGCTCGCGAGATCGGTTTGCCAAAGTCGATGCTCGTGGCCATCGGCGGGCACGACCAGGCCTGTGCCGCGTTGGGCAGCGGCGTGATCCGGCCCGGATTGGCGATGGTCTCGACCGGGACGGCCGAGGTAGTCGAGGTGGCGATGAGCTCGCCCGCGGTCGACCCGAAGCTGCGCGAAGGCAGCATTTCGGTTTATCGACACGTGGCGCCGGGCTTGTACCTGGCGATGACGCTGAACCACAGCGGGGGCCTCGTCCTGCGCTGGTTCCGCGACACGCTCTGTCAGGATTGCATCGCGCGGGCGGCACAGACCGGGCAGGATGCCTACGATCTGCTCCTGGCCGGTGCACCGGACGGTCCAACCGATCTACTGGTGCAGCCCCATTTCGCCGGCGCGGGAACGCCTTCGCCGGACACGCGCTCCAGGGGCGCCATCGTGGGACTGACGTTTGCCACGACGCAGGCCGAAATCGCCAAGGCAATTCTGGAGGGGCTGACGTTCGAGTTGCGGAGCAATCTCGACTTCCTACGCGAGGCGGGTGTCGAGCTTGGGGAATTGCACGCGGTCGGCGGCGGAGCGCGCAGCAGGATGTGGCTCCAGTTGAAGGCGGACATCTGCCGGATGCGGCTTCGCGTTCCGCGCGTGACGGAAGCTGCCTGTCTGGGGGCCGCCATTCTCGCGGCGGTCGCCGTCGGGCACTATCCGGATATCGCGGAGGCGGTCCGCGCCGCCGTAGGTTTCGATACCGTCGTAGAGCCGAATCTTGAGCGCAGCCGGCAATATCACAGCCGGTATGGATCCTATAGACAGCTTCATCCCGCCCTCAAGGACGTCTGCCGGGTAGAGGAACAAGGCGAATCGTGACATACGAGGAACAGGGGGCCGACCGGATGCCGGAGAGTACGAAAATCGCATTGCTGATTAATCCTTCCCGCCAGTTCACGCGCGGGATTCTCAGCGGGATTGCCGAGTACGCGCGGCTTCAGGGTTTCTGGACGTTCTACCGGCCCCTGGAATACCGTGACCGCACCGCGGAACATCGCCTGCTGGCGGTCCTCAAGAAGCTCAAGCCGGACGGCATTCTCATGCGCGAGCCGCCGGAAGTGCGGGCCATTGTCAAGCTGGGCGTGCCGATTGTGTGTTTCCCATACACTCGGGAAGTGATCGACGGAGTCGCCAACGTGATCACGGACCAGGAAGCCGTCGCTGGCATGGCTGCCGATCACCTGCTGAGTCTGGGCCTGAAGCATTTTGCGTATTGCGGGTACGATGACTGGTGGTGGTCGCGGCGTCGCCGGGACAGCTTCTGCGACAAGGTGGGTCAAGCCGGTTTCCACACTGACGTCTACCGTCCAGCCGGCATGCCATCCGAGAGGACGTGGGAGCAGGAACTGCCTCGGATCGTCGATTGGCTTCGGGATTTGCCCAAGCCGGTCGGCATCATGACCTGCAACGACGACCGCGGCGAACTGGTGATCGAGGCCTGCAAGATGGAGCAGTTGAAAGTCCCGGACGAGGTGGCCGTGGTTGGCGTGGACAACGACACTCTGATCTGCGATCTGTGCAGTCCGCCCCTGTCCAGCGTGGCCACGAACCTGGAACGAATCGGCTATGACGCAGCCGAAACACTGAATCACATGATCGCGGGGCGGGAGAAGGGCCGGCCGACGCTGTGGATCCGTCCGACGCACGTAGCCGCCAGACAATCGACGGACGTGTTGGCGATGGAGGATGTGGATGTCGTGAAGGCGCTGCGGTTCATCCGCCGGGCTGCGCGGCTCAATATCGCTGTGCAGCAGGTGGTGCAGCACACGAGTCTTTCGCGCCGGGCGCTGGAGCAGCGGTTTCGCCGCGTCGTGGGCCACTCCATTCACGATGAGATTCAGCGTGTCCGGCTGGAACTGCTGACACGCATGCTCATTGAGTCCCGGCGGTCTGTGATGGACATCGCGCAGGCTCTGGGGTTTGCGGATGCTTCTCATGCTTCGCGTCTCTTTCGCAAGGCGAGAGGGATCAGTCCAACCGAGTATCGGCAGCAGCATCGGCGTGGCCGATGATGGTGCGCAAAATGACAGTACCCGTGCGCAAAATGGCATGGTATGCGGGTGTACCGAAAGAGCATAATGGATAGTCTACGGAGCCTTGCGGAACCGGAAGAGGCAGGACCGGAAAGGGGTGTTCGAATGCGGACGAGAAGAGGCTTCACGCTGATCGAACTGTTGGTCGTGATCGCCATCATCGCTCTGCTGATGGCTATTCTCATGCCGGCCCTGAGCAAAGCGAGAGATCAGGCCCGCACCTTGCGATGTCGGGCCAATCTGAAGCAGTACGGCATCGCGCTGCGCATGTACCTGGACGATAACAGCTACAAATTCCCCGACGCGTGGACCTGGCTCAAGTCCGAGGGACACGACTGGGTGCGGAAAGGCGAGAGACCCGAGGGCGTGCTGTGGCCGTATCTGAAGGCGCTTGATGTGCACATGTGTCCCAAGTTCAACATGCTGGCCAAAGGAACGGACTACGCGGACACGGCGGTCAGTTACGTCATGAATTCCTACGTCGGTCGGGGCGGTGAAATCTGGTCGAGTTGGCTGGGCGCCGGTGTGACCGGAGTGTCCAAAGAGACCGAGGTCTACCAGCCGTCGCAGGTGATCGTGTTCACGGAAGAAAACACCTGGATCATCGAAGGGTACAGCATCGCGCCCTTCAACGACACGCATTTCACCGTGGGCAACGCCGAGAGGCAGATCGACAACTATGCGACGTTTCACAACGCGCCGGGTGACATTGATCGAGGCGGCGCGAACATCGTCTTTGTCGACGGCCACGTCGAGCTGTTGCGGCGTCTGGATGACCTGGACGCCGGATTCCGGCTGGCTTGGCCGAAGAAGGACATCCCGTACGCGATGTGACTTCTGGAGACGTGCTGCGGGTTAGCGAAACGAGTGTTATATTCTGGAGGAGAGCCATGCGTGTGCGAGGAGAAACGGTCAACGGTAGTGGGGGCTTGACAGAAAAGTCGTTTTGGGAGGTCCGGACCATGAAGACAACACGATTCTCGATTCTCTCGTTGGTTTTCGTTCTGTCTGTCTGTATCAGTCCCGGTGCGCGAGCCGGAGTGGTCGGTGCCTGGCTTTTCGACGAGGGCAGCGGCAACTCGGCCGGTGACTCGTCCGGCAACGGTCTGATCGGCACCCTCGGGGGAACGCCGGAATGGCTTGCGGAGGGGGAAGGCCTGTTCGGCGGAGCCCTGCGGCTTGGAGAGGGCGACTACGTCGATTTCGGTCCTCCCACCCCACCGGGCCTCCTGGTCGAACAGGACATCACCTTCATGGCCTGGTGCAGGCCTCAACAAATCCTGTCGCATTGGCAGGTGGTCCTGTCCATGCAAAGGGGATCGACCGGAGGCGAAGCGTATGCACTGACCTATGGCGACAACGACGACCAGCTTCGCATCATCGTGAACACCGTGTCGGGCGGGGACATTCAGATCTTCGATCCCACTCCCTTCGTTCTGGACGAATGGATTCACGCGGCGGCAACCTACGACGGCGGCACGGGGATTCTTTACCGCAACGGCGAGCCGGTCGCCGTCGATTCCACCAGTGCCTCGGGCGCGTTTGACCACGGGGACGGCAACGGTCGCTTTGCCATCAACGGCAACTACAATTCGCTCAATGGGGGCTTGGCCGAGTACTCGGACTCCACGTTGGATGAAGTGCTGATTTTCGACGAGGTTCTGAACCAGCAGCAGATTCAGGGGATCATGACGCTGGGCTTTCTGGGCTGGCAGACCGGGCCGGGCGCCGCGATGAACCCGAGGCCGGAGGACGAAGCGACGGATGTTCCGCGCGAGGTCGTTCTGAGCTGGACGCCGGGCGATTTCGCCGTGACGCACGATGTGTACTTCGGCGCCGGCTTTGACGACGTCAATGCGGCCAGCCGCACCAATCCGATGGGGGTCCTGGTCAGCCAGGGGCAGGCCGAAGCAACGTACGATCCCGCTGGTTTGCTGGAGTTTGCGCAACCCTACTACTGGCGGATTGACGAAGTCAACGGCGCGCCCGATTTCACGGTCTACCGGGGGAAGGTCTGGAGCTTCACGACGGAGCCGCAGGCCTATCCGGTCACCGCCGTTGTCGCCACCACCAGCGGTGTCTCCGATGGCGACGCCGTTCCGGGCAAGACCGTCGACGGTTCCGGCCTCAACGCCAACGATCAGCACTCGATCGCGGCGTCGGACATGTGGCTGGCGGTCCCCGATGGAGCCGAGCCGCTCTGGATTCAGTTTGAGTTCGACCGGGTCTACAAGCTTCACGAACTTTGGGTCTGGAACTACAACGTCCAGTTCGAACTGGTTCTCGGGTTCGGTCTCAAAGGCGTTACGATCGAATACTCGCAGGATGGTGTGGACTGGACGGCGCTCGGCGATTTCGAGCTGGCCAAGGCGACTGCTTCCAGCGGTTACACGCACAACACCACGATCGACATGGCGGGGGTGGCCGCCAGGTATGTCAGGCTGAACGTCAACAGCGGTTGGGGCATGATGGGCCAGTTCGGCTTGAGCGAGGTCCGCTTCCTCTATATCCCTGCCCAGGCTCGACAGCCCGAGCCGGCCGACGGCGCCACGAACGTGGACCCGGACGCTCTTCTGAGCTGGCGGGCGGGACGCGATGCCGCGTCTCACGACGTGTACCTTGGCGCCAGTCCGGAGGCACTCGAACTCGTTGACACGGTGGATGTCGCCCGCTTGTCGCCGGAGGGGATCGAATATGGTGCGACGTACTACTGGCGCGTTGACGAGGTGAACGGGGCTGATGCCGTTTCCATCTGGGAAGGCGATGTGTGGACTTTCTCCACTCCGCCATACGCGGTCGTGGATGATTTCGAGAGCTATACCGACGACATCGACGCCGGGAAGGCCATCTTCCAGACGTGGATCGATGGCTTCGAAGACCCTCAGAATGGCTCTACGGTCGGACATCTCAATACCCCGTTCGCTGAACAAACGACCGTCCATGGCGGCCGGCAGTCCATGCCCCTTTTCTACGACAACGCGGGTCTGACCATGTCGGAAGCTGAGTACACGTTCGACGCACAGGACTGGACCGCCAACGGTCTCAAGAGTCTCTCGCTCTACTTCTATGGCGCGGCCGGCAACGGCGGGCAGTTGTACGTGAAGATCAACGGCACGAAGGTCGTCTACGACGGCGCCGCGGCCGATATTGCGGAAGGCCAGTGGCAGGTGTGGAACATCGATCTGTCGGCCGTCGGCGGGAACCTGCGCAACGTTACGAGCCTGGCGGTCGGTGTGGAGGGCGCTGGTGCGGCCGGAGTGGTTTACGTCGATGATATCCGCCTGTACCCGAGAACGCCGGAAATGCTGACACCGTCGGATCCGGGGACGGCGGGCCTGCTGGCGGAATACACGTTCGAGAGCGACCCGGCCGACAGTTCCGGCAACGGCCATGATGGTACGCTGCTGGATGAGGCATATGTCAGCGCCGGTACACTCGTTCTCGATGGGACCGATGACGCGATGGCCATCCCGAGGCTCGGCGGCGCCAACGCCACCTTCAATCAGGGAACCTACTCGATGTGGATGTACTCGAATGTCGGTCTGGCTTCCGTCAGCTTCGCCGGGGGCATCAACAGCGATGGCTGGTCGGCCGGCGGGATCCACTGCAAACTCGCCGGCGGCAAGGCCAACGCCGGAATCAACGGTCTGGCCGGCGGCGATATGCAGGGCGACACCGTGGCGTCGGCCAACGCATGGGTCCATTTGGCGTTGACGGTCTCCGACAACGAAGCGGCAATCTACCTGAACGGCAAACTCGAAGACTCCCGAGCCTTCGCGGCGCCGCTGACGCTGATTCTGGGCGCTGCCACCGTCGGCGCCTGGAACAACAATGGCTCGATCGAGCGTGAGTTGAACGGACAGATGGACAACGTTCGTGTCTACGATCGAGCGCTGTCTGAGGAAGAGATTCTCTGGCTGGCCGGGCAGAAAGACCCGGTACACAAGCCGTTCTGACGCAATCGCTTGCACAGGTCCCATCGGTCCCTTAGGATGGGAGCGGTGGGACCTGTCTTTGTGCAGGTTTGCTCAACGGGAAAGGGCGTTATGAAGATCTTGGACAAGAAGGTGACATTCGGCGTGATCGTGGGCACGAGAGGCTTCTTCAATCCCCGGCTGGCGGTGGAAGGTCGCCGAGAGCTGCTGGCCAAACTCAGCGCTCTTGGGTATTCGCACGTGATCTTGCCTGCCAAAGCCACGGCCCACCAGGCAGTCGAAACGCGGGCGGATGCGAAAAAGTGCGCCGCATTGTTCCGGCAGCATCGCGATCGCATCGACGGGGTCATCGTCGTGTTGCCCAACTTCGGCGACGAGCTTGGAGTCGTCGAGACCCTCGATCTGGCTCGTCTCGATGTGCCCGTATTGGTGCAGGCGTGCAGCGACCGTCTGGATGCGGTGGACGTCGCAGGCCGTCGGGATGCCTTTTGCGGCAAACTCTCGGTCTGCAACAACCTCTATCAGTATGGGATTCCGTTCACCGACACGCGCGATCATACGTGCGACATCGGCAGTGACGCTTTCGGGGCCGATCTGGATTTCTTCGCCCGCGTCTGTCGCGTCGTCAGAGGGCTGCGCCGGGCGCGGATCGGCGCAGTCGGCGCGCGTCCGGCGGCCTTTCAGACCGTCCGCTTCAGCGAAAAGCTGCTCCAGGATTCAGGCATCACGGTGGTTCCCGTCGATTTGTCCGAGATCATCGGCCAGGCCCGGCAGCTCGACGATCGGGCAAAGTCCGTCCAGAAAAGACTGTCTGAGATCAGGAACTATGGATCAATCCCCGCGCGGATCGATCCCCAGGCCGTGCTGAAACAGGCCAAGCTCTCCGTCGTTCTTGAGAGATGGATGGCCGAGAACGAGCTGAATGCCAGCGCCATCCAGTGCTGGACCTCCATCCAGAACAACTACGGCTGTGCCGCGTGCCTGTCCATGAGCCTGATGGGCGAAAAACGCATGCCCAGCGCCTGCGAGGTGGACGTGGTCGGCGCGGTCTCGATGTATGCGCTGCTGCTGGCGTCGGGGCAGATTCCTGGTTTCCTCGACTGGAACAACAACTACGCCGACGAGGCGGACAAGTGCGTTTGCACGCACTGTAGCAATCTTCCCAGGAGTTTCATGGGCCGCCAGATCGAGATTGCCGAACTGGACGTGCTGGGCGAGTCGTTGGGACGCGAGAACTGCTTCGGGGCCGTCAAAGGTCACGTGGCCGCCGGCCCGATGACCTACTTCCGCATGTCGACGGATGATCGGCGAGGAAAGATCAAGACGTACCTCGGTGAAGGTCAATTCACAGACGATCCGTTCGATATGGATGGCGGCATCGCAGTCTGCCAGATCCCGCGACTGCGGGAGTTGATGGGTTACATGTGCCAGAACGGCTTCGAGCACCACGTGGCCATGGCGCGGACGCATTGTGCCAGGGTCCTGCACGAAGCGATCACGAAGTATCTGGGCTGGGACCTCTACTGTCATAGCTGACGGGCGTTGCCGAAGAAGCATCGTCCGTGCGAACACCGAATCATTGTGTGCTGCCTCCTTGTTGTTCGATTCAATCGAAGGGACAGGGAATGAAGAGCAAGTCCACTTGTGCGTCCGTGCTTCTGCTGTCGCTTGCGATGACTGCCCACGCGGACTGGCAGGTGTGGACGGTGACCGATACCCGGCATGTGCTGCGGAGCGATCTGCCAGGCAGCGATCGAACGGTCGAGGTCCGCGCGGCCAGAAACGAATGGGTGAGTTTTCAGGTCTTGCTGCGCTGCGATGAACCGGTCCGGGCGGTGCGTCTGGAGGCGGGTGAACTGCGCGGGCCAGAAGGAACGCTTCTCAAGCTGGCGCAAAGCCGGTGCTACCGCCAGCATCAACTGCATCTGGAGACCGGGACCTATCGAAATAACGCTTTCGAGCCGGACTGGTATCCGGACCCCCTGATTCCCTTTGCGCATCCGGTTACGGGCAAGCCGCTGGAGGGAGCACGCTTTGCCGCCGTGCCTTTTGATCTGCCGGCCAATGAGACGCATGGCTTCTGGGTGGACCTTTATGTCCCCACCGCAGCGTCGCCGGGAGCCTATCGAGGCGTCTATCGTCTGGTCTCGGACGATCGCAGCCCAGTTGAGATTCCCGTGACATTGACGGTGTGGGACTTCGCGCTGCCATCGACTCCGACGCTGGTCACTGCTTTCGGTTCGCCTGCACAGCGCATGCGGGGCTACTATCGCGACAAGGCCGGCGAGCGAGAGCCTGCGGATTGGCCGGCGGTGGAGACTCAATGCGCGCAGTTGTTGAGCGAGCACCGCATCAATGCGACGCCCCCGAGTGAGCTGCTCCGCCCGGCTTCGCAGGACGACGGTTCGTTCCGAATCCCTTCCCCACACGTGCAGGCGCTGCGTGAATTTGTGGATCGTTACCATGTCAACGCCATCCAGGTGCCCCATCCCTCCGGCGTTGTCAAGGATCCGGAAACGGAACGCGACAAGCTGCGGGCGTGGCTGGCGGCGTTCGACCGGGCGGCGCACGAACTCGACCGGCTTGGTGTTGTGTTCTTCGTTTATCTCAAGGATGAACCCAATACCGAGGAGGATTATCGCTACGTGCAGAAATGGGGCCGCGCCATCCGCGAGGCGCAATCCATCGTCCAGGTTATGGTCGTCGAGCAGACCTGGACGGAGCCGGGCCGGGGCGGCGCCGACAGTGCCTGGGGCGATCTGTACGGGTCAGTCGATATCTGGTGTCCGCTCTTTTCGCTGCATCGGCCACAAAGCGCCGCCAAGCGGAAGGCGTTGGGTGAGACGATCTGGACCTACACGGCCCTGTGCCAGGGCGCACCCACGCCGTGGTGGCATATCGATTATCCGTTGCTCAACTATCGCGTGCCCGCCTGGATGGCCTGGCGAGACGGCATGAAAGGTCTGCTTTACTGGGGCGGCATGTCCCACTGGAGGCAGACGGATGATCCCTGGGCGCAGGCGCCGATCTATATCGGCAGCGGCGCGTTGCAGCAGGGCAGGAAGGGCATTCTCTTCAACGGGGAAGGATCGCTGGTCTATCCCGCGCGGGCCGCAGGTTATGACGGTGTCGTGCCGACCGTGCGTCTGAAGGCTTTGCGAGACGGGATCGAGGACTACGAATACCTGGCCATTCTCCGTCGCCGCGGCAAATCGAACGAAGCGGCGGGCATTGTGCGCCGCCTGACCGACTCATGGTTCCAGTGGGACAAAGACCCGGCGGCTTACGAGAAGGCCAGAGCCGAACTGGCAGACATGATCGAGGCGACGGCTGACGTTCGTTTCGACACGGCTGCGACCCCCATGGATTCTCCGAATGATCTGCTGCGTCTCCATCCCGAGAATCCGCACTACTTTCAGTTTCGCGGGGAGCCGACGGTGTTGGTCACCTCGGGCGAGCATTACGGTGCGGTCATCAACCTCGATTTCGACTACCGGGCCTACCTGGACGAACTCGCTCGCCATGGTTTCAATCATACTCGGCTCTTCAGCGGGACCTATCGAGAGATTCCCGGCTCCTTTGGCATTCAGGGCAACACGCTGGCCCCGGCGCCGGGGCGCTACGCGGCGCCCTGGGCTCGAAGTGACACGCCGGGCTGTTCCGATGGCGGCAACAAATTCGATTTGACCCGCTGGAACGAGGCTTATTTCACGCGACTGAAGGATTTCGTGGCGTGCGCCGGCCAGCGCGGCATTGTCGTTGAGATTACCCTCTTCTGTACGATGTACGGCGAGGAATTGTGGAAGGCTTCGCCCATGCACGCTGCCAATAACGTCAACGGCGTCGGGCACGTCGGACGGTATGAAGTCTACGGGCTGAAGGAAGAGGCGCTCACGGATGTGCAGGTTGCTGTCACGCAGAAGATCGTCCGCGAACTGAATCCTCTCGACAATGTCTATTACGAGATATGCAACGAGCCGTATGAACGCGGCGGAATGCATCCGGACTGGCAGGGTCGAGTGATTGCGGCGGTCCGCGAGGTGGAGACGGCTCTGCCCAGTCAGCATCTCATCTCCCTGAACTGCGCGTACGGCTCGGCCCAGATCGCCAAGCCGCACCCGGAGGTTTCGCTCTACAACTTCCACGCGGCAAAGCCTGAAACCGTCACATTGAACTATGGCCTTGGAAGAGCCATCGGCCACAATGAAACCGGCGGCTCGCGCCGGGACGACGCGACCTATCGCATCCAGGGCTGGGAGTTCATTCTCGCCGGCGGGGCGCTGTTCAGTCATCTCGATTTCTCCTTCGCTGCCACGCATCCCCACGGCACGCTGCTCGATCATCGAGGGCCGGGGGGTGGCAGCCCTGCCTTACGCCGGCAGTTGCAGGTTCTGAAGGAGTTCATTCACAGCTTCGAATTCGTGCGGATGCAGCCGGACAACTCCTTGATCAAGAGCGGCGTGCCCGAAAGGGGCCGGGCGTGGGCGCTGGTTGAGCCGGGACGGGCCTACGCGATCTACTTGGTGGGGCGCGGTCCCGTTGAACTGACGCTCGAGTTGCCGGCCGGCGTCTTTCGGGCCGAATGGATCAACACGCTCAGCGGGTCGCTGGAAAGGGAGGAGTCCTTTCCACACGAAGGCGGCCCCAGGCGGCTCCCGTCGCCTGATTTCGCCGAGGATATCGCCCTGCGCGTCCGAGCGGAATGAAATCACAGCGAGAGAGACTCTTGGAGGAAACCGTCATGCGCGTAACGAGAAAAATGGCTTGCATCTGCCTGGCAGCGCTGATTGGACTTGCCGGCACAGCATGCGCGGACCCTGCAAAAGGTCCGCTTCGCGTTCACCCTGCGAACCCGCGTTATTTCACCGATGGTACGCGAGGCCCGGACGGCTCGTTGCGGGCGGTCTACCTGACCGGCGCGCATACGTGGAACAACCTCGTGGATATGGGTCGAAGCGATCCGCCGGAGCCGTTCGATTTTTCCGCCTACCTGGACTTCCTCGAGCGTCATCACCACAACTTCATCCGCTTGTGGGCGTGGGATTCGACCGCCTGGGACACGCGGGCCAACGGCGCGCTGGGCAAGGACTTCATCCACCAAGCGGCGCCGCAACCTTGGGCGCGAACCGGTCCCGGCAACGCCCTCGATGGCAAGCCCAGATTCGACCTGACGAAATTCGAGCCGGAGTATTTCGAGCGGCTGCGGTCGCGCGTGGCGGCAGCGGGTCAGCGCGGGATCTACGTGAGCGTAATGTTCTTCGAGGGCTGGGGCCTGATGCATGGCAACCGGCGCCAGAATACGGAAGACGGCTGGGCCTGGCGGTCGCATCCGTTCAATCCCGCGAACAACGTCAACAATCTCGCCATCGAAGGATCGGACGCCTTCAGTGGGCGGGTCCATACCCTGCGGAATCCGGAGGCGAACCAGCTCCAGGCGGCTTATCTCCGTAAGGTGGTGGACACGGTGAACGCTCTGGACAACGTCCTTTACGAGGTCATCAACGAAGGCGGCGAGCAGGAGTGGAACTGGTGGGTGATCCGGACCGTCCAGGAGTACCAACGGACCAAGCCGAAGCAGCATCCGATTGGCAATACTGGTCACGGCGCCGAGCGAATCGCCACCATGCTGGCCAGTCCGGCCGACTGGGTTTCCCCGGGCCGGGCGGACGGCTTCGCCGAGGACCCGCCGGCCTGGAACGAACAGAAGGTAAGCCTGCTGGACACGGACCATATCTGGGGCGTGGGCGGCAACACGGCTTGGGTCTGGAAGAGTTTCCTGCGCGGACACAATCCCCTCTTCATGGACCCCTACGATGGCTCGGTCCTGGGGCAGGATCGTGGTTGGGAGCCGCTCCGGGCGGCTTTGGGCCACACGCGGCGTATGACCGAGCGAATGAACCTGGCGGCAATGACTCCGCGCAATGATCTGGCGTCGACTGGCTACTGTCTCGCCCATCCGGGACACGAGTATCTCGTCTATCAGCCGGGCAAGAACGAAGCCTTCTCCGTAGAACTGGAACCGGGCGTCTACCTGCTCGAATGGTTCGATCCGGCCAAAGGCACGACTACGGAAGGTGAGCGGGTCGAAGTCTCCGGCGGGACGCGTCAGTTCAAGGCGCCCTCTGCGGGCGAGGCCGTGCTTCATCTCAAGAAAGCGCCGCCATTGTCCAAGCAAGTGGAGTTGTATCACTGGGTCGATTTCCCTGTGGAGGCTCCGGGGGCTGCTGTGGGCGTCGCGAAGTGGGATGTTGAAGGTTCGTGCGTCTGGACACATGCGGACAGCAGCGCCCGCCGCACCAGCCTGCTGTGGTACTCCGGTTCGGATGACACGTATGTCTATCGTTTTGGTGGGTCGCTGCAGGGCCACTGGACCGGTGTGACCAGCTCACCGACGGCGGCTCTCGATGGCCTGCAACTGATGGTCGAGGTGACGCCGTCCAGTAACCCAAAGCGGGTTGGCTGGAGCGGACGGCGACCGGATGAACCGACCGCCTGGGCGCATCAGAAGGGACCCGAGGGAGGACTCGTCAAGCGCACGCCTGTTCTGATCATGATGCCGGATGTGCACCGTTGGCATGACGACCCGGGGAGCATGCGGGCGTTCGTGGCCGAGTTCAGTGATAATCACGGCTTCAATGGGGGCCACATCTCCACGATTGGCCGGAGCTGGTTCGATGCTGACGCGGTCGATGGTCTCCGCACGGCGCCCGACGTGCGAACCTTCGCCGCGCTGGAGGCGGCTGCTTCCGAGTGGTCCGAACGCGGCGGCTGGCTGCACCTGTGGATGTGGGGCAAGGGAGACAGCGGAGACTTCTCCAATTTACCCGGCGGATACAGCGGGCCGCAGAGCCGCCGGATCAACCGTTACATTGCGGCCCGCCTGGGCCCGGTGCCTAGCTGGTCCATGGGCATCGGCTGGGACGTAGAGTTCTGGGGCGACGAGATGAAACTCCAGTGGTGGCTGGACGACCTGATCCCGCAACTTGGCGGCTGGCACCACTGGATCGGACTGCGCTATTCCGACAGTGATATCGGGCAGGGCAGGGACCCGGACCCCGCCAACAAGGGCCAGTATCTGGCTCGTGGCGTTACCTGGAATACGCTTCGAGCTGGCGACGAGCAGTACGCAGGCTGGGAACATTGGTCCACCATCACCAGCGACAGCGCGATCGAGGCAGGCTTGACGGCAATTCCGGATAGGCCCATGATGAGCGAAGACCGTTTCCGACGACGCGACAATGCCTGGCGACAAAAGGACATGCACGCCGATGACGACATCCTGAAGGAAATCCCGCGCTGGGCGACGCGCGGCGTGGCGGCGATCTACGGCCGGCTGATTGACCATCGCGACGGCGGCAGCGACATCTGGCCCAACAAAGCCGCGATCAAAGCCGTGATCGAGAGTGTTGGCAAGTAACAGTCAGTATGCCAATGGAGACAATCTCATGCTGGCTCGGAAGGAACGCTGTGATCGATATCGAATAGGGTTTCTGGTCCTGTGGCTGCTGGCGTGGTCTCATGTGGCGTTCGCCGGCCAGGCGTCTGTATTCGATGTGCGCAATTACGGGGCCGTTGGCGACGGCGTGACGGTGGATACGGCGGCCATCAACAGAGCCGTGGAGACCTGCGCAACTTCCGGCGGGGGACAGGTCCGCTTCGCACCGGGGCGGTACCTCTCGGCAACCATCCATCTCCAGAGCCATATCACGCTGCTGTTGGAGCCCGGCGCCAGGCTGGTTGGGGCGCAAGACCCAAACCTGTACGAAGCCCCAAAACCGCCGGACTTCATGCCGGAGGCGCGGTGGGGCAAATGGCACCGCGCCCTCATTCTGGCGGAGGGGCAGGAGGATATTGCCATCTGCGGCGGGGGCGTGATCGACGGCAACAAGGTCTTCGATCCGACGGGGGAAGAACACATGCGAGGACCGCACACGTTCGTGTTCGTCGATTGCTGCGACGTGACCGTGCGCGATGTCTCCTTTGTCGATTCCGCAAACTACGCGATCTTCTTCATGGTCAGCAGCAACGTGGACATTCACAACGTCACATTCACCGGCGGATGGGACGGTGCACACTTTCGCGGGGCGCCCGGCCATGCGTGTCGGCACGTGGACATCACGGACTGTCGGTTCTACACCGGGGATGATTCGATTGCGGGTCGTTACTGGGAGAACACGGTGATCTCCGGCTGCATCATCAACTCGTCCTGCAACGGAATCCGTTTGATCGGTCCGGCCGAGAACTTGATTATACACGACTGCCTGTTCTATGGGCCGGGCCTGCACCCCCACCGCACATCCGACCGCTACAACATGCTGGCCGGCATCAATCTCCAACCAGGGGCGTGGGACGCGACGAAGGGCCGCCTCGACGACGTCCTGATCTCCGACGTGACCATGCGGAACGTCGCCACACCGCTCCATTTCACGATGAAAGCAGGCAATACCGCCGACCACATCACGGTGACACGTCTCTCGGCCACCAACGTGTACCGTGCAGCTTGCTCCGTGGAGAGTTGGGCTGAGACGCCGTTTGAGAATGTGGTCTTTCGCGACGTGGACGTTGAATTCGAGGGGGGCGGCACGGTCGATGAGGTTTCCGGCGTAGTCCGTGCCCCCGGCGTGGACGCCCGCCCTCTGCCGGCTTGGGGGCTCTACGCCCGCAATGTGCAGAACCTCGCTCTGGAGGACGTGCGTCTGACCTGCAGGCAGCCTGACCAGCGTCCCGTGATGATCTGCGAGGATGTCAACGACCTGACTTTCGACACCTTCGAGTTTCCTGCCTGCGACGGTGCCGCGACGTCGATCATCCTGAAGCAGGTGGAACGCCTGCGTCTGCGGGATACAGACGCTTCGGTTGTCCAGATCGATCCCGGAAGACGACCGCGTCGATTGCCGTGAGCCGGATGCTTCCCAGGGCATCCCATCTGAACGGCGTCAGCGCCGGTTGCGCTGGCTTGCCGGCTTTCGAGATTCCCTGAAGACGGATCCGGCAGGTTCTCGATGGCTCGGTTTCCCGGCCGGTGGGCATGTGGGAGTCCAGACCCCGTTTGTGACGGCATGAAGTCGATCTAAGTATAGCTGGGCGAAGTACTTGTGCCGAAAAGCGGGGTGTCAATGTCCGTTTGCATACGGTTCAGGTTAGCGGTTTGCCAGATTCCATTGGTGATGGGGTGGCCTTTTGGGTAGAATGGATGGTGGTTGGCGATGATGCATCGGGGGTGTTCGCCCGGACATGGGGAGAACGCCGCAGCGTGGTTGGCTTGGCCCGGTGCAATGAGGTGCAAGTCTGAACAGGAGGAGTGGGACATGTGCGGTGCGCGCGGCAGTCCCGGAATCGTTCTGTGGTGTGCCCTCGTCGTTGGCGGCGCGGCGGCGGTTCAGGCCCAAGACCTCTCGGCCTTGCCCTCGGGTTGGGACTGCAACAGCGCCCTCCTGGCGGCCTCGGAACGCGTGACATCGGATTCCTTCGTGGCGGCGGCCGGCGAAGTCCGGTCGAATGCCCGCCCGCAAGACCATGACTACCCATCGTATGTCTTGGAGGCGTTCTCTCTCGATCCCACGACATGGACCCAGTCTCCGGCAGGCGAGCACCTTGTGGTGGACATGATTCTCTCACCCACGACTTCGGGCAATCCTGTGGGGCTCCGTCGCGATGAGACTCATCCGCAGTCGGGGTCACTCGCGTTCGACCCGCTGGAGAGCACAGAGGTGTCAGCCGTTGTCCCCGTCGTCGGTGCGATCGTGCTCGGCATGGTCTGGGCCGGTCTCATCGGCTGGCTGCATCGACGCAGAACACACTGAGCGGGCCTGGGGCCTTGGGTTGTCCCGGCCCGTATTTCCGGGGCAGTGAAGCAGACGATTCTCCCCAGATCGGTGCTGACGAACAACGAGCCTGCGGCGGCGGCCAGGCCGTATGCTCTGCCTTCGACCGGCGCGGTCCAGATTCGTTCACCGGTTGCAGCCTCGTGGGCATCCACCTTGCCCTCGCCCCCGGCGAAGAGCGTGTCACCGGCCAGAATCAGGGTCAGAGGGCAGTCACTCGCGACACGCCACGGAACGCACGCGGACAGCTCTGCTTGCAGCGTAGGGATCTCCGCCTGCGCCGCGGCGATCTCTGCATCAAGTTGTCGGCGTTGCACGTCACTGGCGTCGCGCGCGAGCTTCTTCCTGCGTTCCTGCAACTGCTGTATACTCGCTTGCAGCAGATCGATCCGGGACTGGAGCTCGACGTAACTGTCGCGGTCGAACGCCTGGAGCCATCCATCCGCGTACAGGTAGATGACACCATTGTGAATGACGAGGGTGGTGGCGCGCGGGAACGTCACGAGCAGATCGTTTTTACTGCCGCCGAAGAATCGCAGCTCGCCGTCGGCACGGTGGTTCTGGCCGTGTCCGTGGACGAATATCGAATCTTCGGTCAGCAGTCCGAACACGCCGCCGAAGCCGGAACTGCCGAGGCTCTGCACCATGCTGCCGGTGGCGCGCTCGAAGACCAGCGGCACCTGGCGTCCCTGCGACAGGTAGAGCCTGGTGGCGGAGGCAAGCATCGGGCCCTGCGCCGTCATCTGCTCCAGTTGTCTCTTGTACAACCCTGGGCCGTCTGACGCTCCGGTCTGTGCATCCAGTGCGCACAGGTAGGTCTTCTGCCAGGGCAACAATGACGCCGCGAAGTAGACCCTGGAGTCCTGCACCAGGGCGCCGGTGCGACACGGCCAGAGCGACGCAAGTCTGCCGTCGATGGGGATCTGCGCGCCGCCGGGCGCTGCCTCATGGCGCCAGATGGTCTGGCCGGAATCGCAGCGGACGCAGTACACACACCCGTCATCGCCGCCGAAATAGAGCTTGCCGTCGTACAAGGACGGCGGCAGGCGGACGGGGCCGTTGGCGAAGGCCACCCATTTCTCTCGGCCGCTGGCGGCGTCGAGGCAGTGAACCGCGTTGTCAATGGAACTGCCGAAGAAGACGCTCGTCTCGGCGACCGTCACGTAGAACACGGGATCGAAGTCGCGCATGGACTTGAGGTTGACCAGGCCGGCATAGGAATCCCACTTGGCCGGGCCACTCCACGCGGTCCTCGGATGATCGCATGGGATGTACTCCCATGCTCTGTGCAGGGGCATTTGCAGTTGCTCGCCCGTGACGCCGCTTCGCCGATTGTCGTGCTGATACGTGGGCCAATCCTCGGCGTGAGCCGCCGGCGATGCGATCATCAACAGACAGACCACGCTCAGACTGATCACGGAGATGTGTGAGCCCATACGGCCCTCCCTCATTGCCCACTTTCGATCGCGTCACCGCCTGTTGGCAAAGGTCTTCTGGCGGGGGCAGTACTGACCTGCAGCGGTGAGAAGGCCATTGAAGTCTCCAGCCAGTTGCCACAACTGCACCCTCCGCCGCCTTCGGGCGACAATATCATTCCCTCACCGACAATCGTGCTGAGCCAGCAGCTTGGACGCAGGTTCCGCCAGGTCGTGATGCGGCCGGTGTTGAAGTCCCACATCGCAACGCATCGGGCCTGACCCCGATGGACCAGGGCGTGGTTCGTGCCGCAGTACGTGGCGCAACCCTCGCGCGGACTCATCGAAGAGGTCAAAAGCCGGCCCGTCGCGAGGCCATAGCCGCACGGCTCCAGAAAGATCCGGTCCGTCAGGACGACGGGGTGCTGCATATGGGCGCTGTGATTGTCGGCGGGCCAGTTGTGCTCGGCGTGCCAGAGAAATCGGCCGGTATCGGAGTCGAACCGATACAAGTGGTACTTGCCTGCACCGGAGGAAGCGATCACGACGGAGTCATCCGTGCAGGCGAGGTAGAACACGACGATTCCGTCGGCGGTGTCGAGAGGGGTCTCCCAGATGGGCTCACCGGTCTGCGTGTCGAGGCATACGAGATACTGATCGGACCACAACGGCAAATCGTTGAGCCGGCGCGTAGGCGAGCTTTGGACGGCCGGGTTCCGGGATTCGACGAAAACGACACCCTGTTTCCCGACAGCGATCGTCGTGTTGATCACGACGCCGTTGCGTCGGGTCCACGCCGGCTGGCCGGTCCCCAGATCGTAGGCGAACAGGGCATCGCTACAGACCTTCTCGGTCCCGGCGCCGACGGTTCTGTCATACCACGCGTCATGGCCCCAGAACTCGGTATAGCTGGTGTTCTTCCTGACGGCGCTGCCGAAAAGCAGACTGTCCTTGCGGGCGACGTAACCCCAGTCATACTGCTGGCGGTTGAAGCCCTCGGGCAGTCCGACGACTTGCTGAAGCGCGCCGTCGGAGTGTCCGATCACCCAGCAGTCGCCCTGGACGGCCACGTAGAGGGCGGCATCATCGGTGCACCAGTTGCTTGCATCTCGTGGCAGGTTGACGCGCCGCATGGCCGGAACTTCCAGCGACCAGAGAATCGTCCCATTGTACGCATCGATGGCAACCATACGGTTCATTCCTTGGTGGAAGAGCTTGCCGTTGGCGGCCAGGGGTGCGGGCATGCGGGGATTTCGGTCCATGCCGAAATCGGCGCCCGGCCTGCCCAGCCACTGCACCTGCATCTGGTCGGTCTGCGTGGCTCCGTTGAGATCATCGTGGCTGTTGGCGGTGTTCCCCGCGTCCCCGTATTGGTGGGTCCACGAGCCGCAGCCCGACGGCATGGGTTTGGTCACGATGTAGAACAGGCCGGCAGGTGTCTCCTGCCTGACATGATCGATTGAAGCGGCATTGAGCCATGTCTCCACAGCAGGTTCACGCGCTTCTGCCGTCAACGGGCAGGACAGGACGGCGGCGCTTCCTCGCGGTCGCAGGAGGCGGTACGTCTCGGTGGCCGGTCCCACACACTGTCCTTCGACGACCATGCGTTCCGAAACGATGAGATTCGCGAAGTTGCCCGGGTAGGGCAGGTCTTCAAAGCCGTCCACGTGCTGCACCATGATCCGCGTTCCATAGACGCCGGCCTGGTAGAGGTCGTTGCGCACTTGTGCGATGCGCTCGGCATCGTCATCGATCCCAATCACGGTCAATTCGCTTCCAGCGGCCAGCTCATAGGCCAGCACGCCGTCCACGAGGCCCCACACCAGACAGTACCCCTTCGTCGCGTCGCTGCGCTGCAGGATCTCTCCGGCGATGCGGCGCATCTGCTCGGCGTGTTCAGGGTCGCCTGCTATGGCCAAACCTGTCGGCAGGGGACGGACGCTGTAGTTGACGGCGGTATCCAGCTCATAGACCTCGCTGCTTTGCTCCACATCGCCCATTCGCAGAGTGATACGGTAGGCATAGACTCGGTTCGGCTGCAATCCTTCGATCGTGAGGGCATGGTGTCGCTTTGGCTGCTCGTCCTGCTTGCGGTTCTCTAACTCGCCTCGATCGCGTCCAAGCAACTGGATGCTTGGGGAGTACTTTGCCCTCGGCCCGGCCAGGCCGTAGTCCAGAATGGACGGGACCTCTTCCTCGGTCCACCACGACACGATTGCCTGTGACGGCGAAGTGTACCGCACGTATGGCCCGAGTCTCACCTGTATCGGAGCCGGCTCGGGCGAAGGGCGGTTCTGCCCGCGCGCAACCGTCGGACCGAGCGGGTCCCAAGCCCTCGCGGGTGCCAGAACGAATAGTGCCGCCGCTGCCACGAAGCAGTGCAGAGTTCCCGTGCCTGTACTCATGATTGTCCTTCCTCAGACACGACTGACGGCAAACCCGCTGTACAGATTCGCCGTCTTAACGATAGCTGTCTTTCGGTTGTTTGTACACGCGAGCGGCGTGACCGTCGAGGTAACTGACGTTGATGCCGCCGGCGTTTGGACCGCCTCGGCGACCATGTGGGAAGATTCCGCCCTTGCGGAAGAAATCGCAGATTACCCAGGTCTCCGCCGGTTGGGCGAGCGTGCAGGCCCGATAGCGATTCGTCTGGAACTCGGTCTTGCTGGTCTGGCCCAACCATTCGCGGTGCGCTTCGATGCCGGAGAGTGTGAGCTGTCGGGGCAGGAATTGGGATGTGTCGCGCCACGTGCCTCCCGCCTGGCCCGGCTTGTTCATCCGGAAGCTCCAGTAGATGTAGGTGATATTGCCTTGCTGGCGGTTCTCGGGCGTATCGATCACCGAATCGGTGCCGCCGACGGGCGTGCCGCCATTGGGATCGTTGGCGTTTTGTTCCAGGTCGCGAGCCTGGGGACAGTAGAACGCCTCCATCAGGACCCCATTCCGTTGCGCCCCGATCTTCTCCAGCAGGCCGGGATGCGGATTGTGTTCGGTCGGCTCCAGCGGATAGCGGGTCCGGTCATCGTCGTTGGCATAGGTAACCAGGGCCAGGTTGATCTGCCGCAAATTGCTCAGGCACGCGGCCTCGCTGGCGTGGAATCGGGCCTTGCGCAGCGCGGGTGCCAGAATCGCCATCAGGATGGCGATGACGGCGATGACGACGAGCAACTCGATCAGCGTGAACCCAAACCCAACTCGACCACGTCTGCGCATTGCTCGGCCCTCTCATGGCTATTGCCGCACCGTTCGGGGTTCCTCATTTCGTTTGCCGGATTGTCTTCCCGTACAGCGCTACTCTTATGGTGCCAGATTACTGCCTCCGGCGTCAAGACCTCGGTTCATCCGTTTGGGCTCGTTTCACACTGGAATGTTCCGATCTGCCGTGAATGTGGACAGGTTCCCGAAGCCGGCGTACAATGCGGATCGAGTCCGGCGCCTGATTCCGGCGCCGGGGATCGTACGCTCCCGGGTTCTCCGGCGGAGTTGTGTTGGCTACCCCGCCCAGAGGTCCAGGCGATGCGTGGAAGCATACCCGACTCAGTGCGATTGGATGGATACCGATCATGACAAAGGCTCCTCAGGGTCCGGGCGCAGGCCGGTTTTGCATCGTGCTGGCGGCGTTGACGTTGCTCGTCGGATGCGGGGGGGCCGGTCCTCGCGTCTCGAACGATGGCCGGGTGGCAGAAGCCCCGAAAGAGTACTCCCGAGAGGATGCCCTTCGGATGATCCGGTCGAGCGAGGGGCGGCTGGCGCCGGTGTATGGTCCTCTGGCAGAGCAACTCGTGGACGACCTGGACCTTGGCGGCAAGACCGGGATTGGGATTGATCTGGGCAGTGGGCCGGGGACGCTGGTCATTGAATTGTGCAAACGGACGGAGATGCACTGGATCAATGCCGATATCAATCCACACTTCTTCCCCTTTTTCCTGCAACGAGCAGAGGAACATGGCTGTGGCGGCCGTGTCAGCGCCATCCAAGCCGATGCCCAAGCCCTGCCGTTTCGAGATGACTATGCGGACGTGATCGTCTCGCGAGGCTCATTCTGGTTGTGGGGCGACAAGGTCGCAGCGTTTGGAGAGATTCGACGGGTTCTCAAACCCGGCGGTGTGGCTTATATCGGGCGGGGTCTCTCGGCGAATCTGCCGCTCGAGGTGGCCCAGGCGGTGCGCGGGGGACGAGGCGAGGGGCCGCAGTACGATGTTGCGGCGACGGCTCAGGAACTGCATGCCATCATGAAATCGCTGAGGATAAAGGACTATCGCGTCATCCGGCCGAGGCTGGACAACGAGGCCGGTGTGAACTACGGCGTCTGGGTGGAGTTTCGCAAGAGTAGGGGCGGATAATTATTCGCCCCTGCCGGATCGGTCTGTGCCGTATCGGCCGCATGGGCTCAAGCCCATCCTGCGAGACTCTTTGTGCCGGAGCCCTCTTCGTTTCCGGGCTAATCTGTTCATTGTGTCTGGGGCCAAAGTCTGATACTCTGTGTGGGCAGAAGGCTGTGCCATTGTCTGGCGATGAGTAAGAGACACCGGAACATCCAGCGTTTGTCCGATCTGACCTCAACCCCTGCAGGGGAGGCAAACCACATGAGCCGACAGCTTCCAGTCATCCGGTTTCGATTCAGGACAGATTTCCTGTGTTTTGCTGCAACAGCCCTTTGCTGTGCATTCACGCATGGTATGGGAGGCGTGGCCGCAGCGGCCGACTGGCCGACATACCGGTGTGACGCCGCTCGCAGCGGAGTGGGCGCCGAGAGCCTGCCGGCCGAGCTCTCGCTTCAGTGGACCTACACCCCCGCGCATCCACCCAAACCTGCCTGGCCCGCACCGTCGGAGGAAATGCCCCGCATGCACGCGGACAGCGCCTTTCACGTGGCGATGGCCGATGGTCGCGCGTTCTTCGGGTCCTCCGTGACGGATGAACTCTGCGCGATTGATGTCGCTTCGGGGGCGGTGTGCTGGAGCTACTTCACCGAAGGCCCGGTCCGTTTCGCCCCGGCCGTTCACGAGGGTCGTGTCTACGCCGGGTCGGACGACGGCTATGTCTATTGCCTCAGTGCGGTCGATGGATCGCTGATCTGGCGGCAGCGGCCGGGTCCGAGCGACGAGAAAGTCCTTGGCAACGGGCGGATGATCTCCCTCTGGCCGATCCGCACGAGCGTGCTGGTAGACCGGGGTGTGGTCTACTGCGGCGCCGGAGTATTTCCCTACGAGGGGATCTACATCTGCGCCCTCAATGCCGCTGACGGTTCGTTTGTGTGGAAGAACGACACGATTGGTGATCGCGCCCACGAGCTGAGCTACGGCGGCATATCTCCCCACGGGTATCTGCTGGCTTCCGACGAGACTCTATACGTTCCTGCAGGCCGCGCGATGCCCGCCGCCTTCAGTCGACGGAGCGGCCAGTTTCTGTTCTGGGCCTTTCCCGGGGGCAAGCAGGGCGGAACCTGGTCTCTGCTGGCCGGTGATGAACTCATTGCCGGGGTAGACCGATCCGGGACGCCTCACAAGGTCGCATACGATTCAAAGACCGGCCAGAGCAAAGGAGACGTGTTCGCCTGGTTCCCCGGACTGGATATGGTGGTCCGGGGCAACTTCGCGTACGTTCTGACGCCCGCCGGTTTGTACGCCATCGACCGCGACGCGCACGCCGAAGCGCGGCAGAAGGTCGCTGCCTCCACGGAGGCGCGTGAAGCGCTGGGACAAGAGCTTGCCAAGCTGCGAGAAGATGTCCAGAAGGCGGGGGCTGAGCAACAGACCCGAATCCACGACAGGATCGATGAGATCGGCCGCCTCACGGCCGGGCGCCTGGCGGCGGAGCGGCAGCTTCGCGATTCCTGCCACACATGGTATCTGCCCGTTCCGCAGTGCCGTTCTCTGATCCTGGCGGGCGAAACGCTTTTTGTCGGCGGCTTGAACCAGGTCTTGGGCGTGGACGTCCAGACCGGCCGGAGAGTTTGGCAGTCGAACCTGGCCGGAAACGCCGTGAGTCTGGCCGCCGGCAGCGGCTCTCTGATTGTCAGTACGGAGGAGGGCAGGATACACTGTTTCGCAGCCACCAGACGCACCGCGTCGGAAGGGACACGTGGTGCGCACGATCCGAATGCCTTTCGCGATCACCCGCAGGGCGACCTGTACCGCGAGGTTGCTCGCCAGATCGTGGACCGGAGCAACACGGCGAAAGGTTACTGTCTCATTCTGGACGCCAACACGGGTCAGCTTGCCTATGAGTTGAGCCGGATCACCGATCTTCAGATCGTCGGCCTCGAAGAGGATCCAGCCAAACTGCGCATCGCCCGCCAGAGACTGCTGTCGGTCGGGCTGCTTGGCACGCGGGTGGTCGTGGAGCCGTGGGACATCGATTCCCTGCCCCCCTACTTCGCCAATCTGGTTGTCTCCGACGGCCTGTTGACCACCGGCACGGCGGAGGTGACGCGGGAACAAGTGGAGCGCGTCCTGAGGCCTGGTGGAGGAACCGCCGTTGGGGCCACGCCTGACGGCAATGGCGGTCTCCAGTGGCGCACGTTCACACGTCCGTCACTCGAAGGGACCGCGGGATGGACTCAGCAGTACGGCAATCCGCAGAACACGGCCTGTTCTCCTGACAGGATGGCCAAGGGGCCCCTTGGCGTGCTCTGGTTCGGCGAGCCGGGTCCGCTGGCGATGGTGGAGAGACACGCAAAGGCCCAGAGTCCTGTCGCGATGGATGGCCGTCTGTTCATCCAGGGAGAGGAACGGATCCTGGCCCTGGACGCCTACAACGGGACGCCTCTATGGGAACGCCGGATTCCGGGTGCGGTGCGGGCGCGGGTCGACGTCGACGGGGGCAACCTGGCCCTGACGAAGGACGCCCTGTATGTGGCGGCCTATGATCGGTGCGTCGGTCTCGCTCCGGCCACCGGCGAGACTGTTCGGGTGTATGACCTGCCGGGAGGGAGCAGCGGAAGCTACCGCTGGGGCTGCGTCTCGACGGATCAGAGCACCTTGTTTGGCATCCGGGCCGAGCCCTTGAAGCAGCCGTATGCCACGGAACTCAGGGCTAAGTTTGCCGATCCCGATGACGACACGCTCCGGGCATACATCAGGTCGAACGCCAAATGGTTTCCCATGGCCAATTACCCGGCCTGGGAGAACTACAGCCCGGCCAAGGGCTCGGTGACCGACCGGATGATGACGGGCGACATGGTTTTTGCCCTCGACCCGAACACCGGAGCGGTGCGTTGGACCTATTCGGGCAGGCGGATCGCGAATCTGACCCTTTCCATCGCAGGTGGAAAGGTCTTCTTCGCCGAGAGCGTTGTCACCGATGCGCTGGCAGAACAAGCCCTTGATGAGCGGCGAACGCTGATACGGCAGGGAGTGTACGAACAGACGGAGGAAATGAAGAGGACCGAGGGCTATAAGTCGTCGGATACGAGGCTCGTGGTGGCCCTGGACGCCCAGAGCGGCAAGAAGCTGTGGGAACGAGCCGTAGACTTCACCGGTTGCTGCGGCGACGCCATGGGCTCGGCCTGCCAGGACGATGTCCTGCTGTTCTTCGGCTGCGTCGGCAATCACGACGCCTACCGATTCAGAGAGAGCCAGCTCACCTACCGCCGGATCGTGGCCATGTCGGCATCGAGCGGCGCGATCCTGTGGTCGCGTCCGGTCAACTATCGCACGCGGCCCGTGATCATCGGCGAGCGGATTGTCATCGAGCCGAGGATGTGCGATCTGCGCACGGGCCAGATCCTGTCGCGTATCGATCCGATCTCGGAGAAGGAAGTGCCGTGGGAGTTCCTCCGTCCGGGACATACCTGCGCGATCACCAGCGCCTCGGCGAGCGCCCTGTTCTACCGTTCGTCGAGCACGGCGATCTACGATCTGGCGCGCGACGCCGGCGTCGCCATCTTCGGCGGCATTCGCCCCGGGTGCTGGATCAACATGATCCCGGCCAACGGTCTGGTGCTGGTTCCGGAAGCGAGCGTGGGCTGCACGTGCTCCTTCCCGCTTCGTGGTTCGTTTGCCCTGGTGAATAAGCCGCAAAGGGCTCAGCCCTGGACCGTGTTCATCAACCATACCGAACTGGACACGAAGGGCCAGGTCGTGCCGGGCACGTATGAACGGCCCGTCAAACACCTCGCCATCAACTTCGGCGCGCCGGCGGATATGAAGGATGACGACGGCACGTTGTGGCTGGCTTACCCCAACCCCCGGACCGTATATACCCAGAACCATTTCGTCAACTACGGCATCAAGTTCGATCTGAAGGAGGAAATCCTCGAGGAGATGGGGTATTTCTGTCAGGACTTCAGAGGGATCACCGTCGAAGGGACGGAGAAACCCTGGCTCTTCACTTCCGGGTGTCTGGGGTTGCGCCGGTGCGAGATCCCGTTGCTCGATGGCCAGGCAGGCCATGTCCCGACCCTGTACACGGTCCGCCTCGGATTCCGGGCCCGCGAGGGCGACAGACCCGGTCAGCGGGTATTCGGGATCAAACTCCAGGGTCGGACTGTTTGTGAAACCTTCGACATCGCCCAGCTTGCCGGCGGCGTCGATAGAGCCGTCATCCGGGACTTCCCGGACATTGCCGTCGATGACACGCTCGTCCTGGAACTGGTCCCCAGGACCAGGACGTCCGGCGAGTCGGAGGCGCCCGTAATCAACTTCGTGGAGATTGTATGCTCGCACCGCTGGACACCGGCGACCGCAAAAGGCATCTGAAGGTCGCCGGGCATGTCCTCGTCTTTGTCCCCGTGGCGGCTGTCTGTCTGACTCTTACGTCGATCCTCGCCAACTGGTGGAGATGGCCCGTGGACGGTCTTCGGCGCAGCGCCGCCGACTGGCCCATGTGGCGGTACGACGCCAGCCGCAGTAGCGCCTCGCCCATCTCGTTGCCGGTCGATCTGCGTCTTCAATGGATCCGGCGACTGCCAAAGCCCGCCCCCGCATGGCGCGAGGAGCAGTACAAGCTCCAGTTCGACCGGTCCTATGAGCCGGTCGTCATGGGCGACCAGATCTTCGTGCCATCGATGGTCAGTGACAAGATCGAGGCCTACGACACGGAAACCGGCAGGCAGAATTGGCAATTCTTCTGCGATGGGCCGATCCGTTTTGCGCCGATCGCATGGCAGGGCCGCGTGTACTTCGCCAGCGACGACGGTTGTCTTTACTGCCTGGCGGCCAGGGATGGCGCGCTGCTCTGGAGATCCCGCCTGGCGCCATCGACCCGCAGGGTCCTGGGCAATGGCAGGCTCATATCGGCGTGGCCGGCACGTGGCGGGCCGGTGCTGCGCGACGGCAGGATCTACTGCTCCGCCGGCATCTGGCCGTTCATGGGGGTGTTCATCTACGCACTCGATGCCGTGACGGGCCGCGTGATTTGGGAGAACAGCGGCACCGGCTCGATCTACATTCTGCAGCAGCACAACAGCCCCGCGTTTGCGGGCGTGGCGCCGCAAGGATACCTGGCGTCGGATGGGAACAAGCTGCTGGTGACGAGCCGAACCACCCCGGCGTGCTTCGATTGCGCTACTGGCGAGTTGTTGTACTATCCCCTGGCCGACCGCAGCTACGGCAAGCACGTCGGTGGCTACGGGGCGTCGATCTGGAAGGACTGGTACTTCAATAACGCCGTGGCGTACAGGCTTTCCGATGGTCTGGCCCTCGGGCCTATCGCGGCCGATGTGATGGATGGCGATGCGGTCGCGGGAGTCGGAGCGACCGGCGAGATCGTGGGCGCTACGCTGGCGGAGGAACAGACGGTCGATCCCAAGGACAAGAAGACCAAAACGCGACTGTCCGCCCAACCGGTGTGGAAGGTGCAGACCGAGCCGGCCCTCGATCAGATCCATATCAAGGCGGGCAGTCGGTTGTACGGCAGCAGCGACGAGGGGCTGATCGCCGCCATTGAGGCGCCCGAGGGGGACAAACCGGCACGGACGGTCTGGCGAGCCAGGGTGCACGGGCGCGTGTGGAACATGGTCGCCGGCGATGGGAAGCTCTTCGTGATCACGCAGGACGGGCACTTGTATTGCTTCGGCGCCGCAAGAAGGTCTCCCGTTCGCCGCATGAGCATTGCCCATAGCCTGAGGCCGGCTCCTCGCAGCGAGTCCGGACGGGTCAAGGAGATCCTCGCGCAAGGCGTGGATGCGAAGGGGTACTGCCTGTGGCTCGGGGTTGGCAACGGCCGCCTGCTCACGGAACTCCTGCGTCAGTCGCAGATGCACGTGATCGCCGTCGAGCCGGATGCCGAGAAGGTGGCCTCGTTGCGAAAGAGGCTGGATGGCGTGGGCCTCTATGGATCGCGCGTCTCCATTCTGCAGGCCGATGTGGATTTCGCCGATCTGCCGCCGTACATCGCTTCACTGGTCGTGGTGGAGAATCTCAAAGCCGCCGGGATCGAGGGGAATGCGCGCCGCATTGACGCGATGTGCGAACTGCTTCGGCCCTACAGCGGGGTGGCTTGGATCGCAGCGGGCAAGGAGCAGCAACTGGCCATATGCAGCCGGCTTGCCAACGTGGAGCTTCCAGGTTTCAGGGTGGACGCTGCCAAAGGCGCCGTTGTCATCCAGCGCACCGGACCCGTGCCGGGTTCTGCCGACTGGACGCACCAGTACGGCGATGTCGCCAACACCGTCTGCTCGAAGGACCAGCTCCGGCTTCCGCTGGGTATACTGTGGTTTGGGGAGGAAGCGGGATTCGGTGACGTTCTGCCCAGGCACGGACATGGCCCGCCCGAGCAGGTCGTCGGGGGAAGGCTGTTCATCCAGGGGATCGATTCGTTCAGTGCGCGGGATGTCTACACGGGCCGGGTCTTGTGGAAGAAGCCGCTCACAGCGTCGACCTTCGGCGAATACTACGACGCGTCTTACAAGCATGACTTTCGTTACCTCGGCTACGGCCAGGGCCACATTCCCGGGGCCAACGCCAGGGGCACGAATTTCGTCGCCACGGCCGACCGGATCTATGTCGTTCAGGAAGACGCCTGTCACGTCCTGGACCCGGCCACCGGGCGGACCCAACAGGTGTTCTCATTGCCTGCCGGGGAAGACCAGGGGTCGCGACGCTGGGCCTACATCGGGGTCTGCGAGGACTATCTCATCGCCGGAGCGAATTTCGTCCGGCATTCGCCTTTGCTCAAGCCTCCCGGCGAGAAACCCGATGCGGCCGCTCCATTTGTCGATTGGAGCGCCAGCAGGACCCTGATAGTGATGAACCGCTACGACGGAAAGGTCCTGTGGAGCGTGGAGGCGGACCATGGGTTCATCCATAACGGGATTGCCGCCGGTGGCGGCATGGTCTTCTGTCTCGACACGGTGCCTCCATATGTGAAGCGAAATGCGCGCGAGGGCGCCGAGGTCGGTCAGACGAGCCGGCTCCTGGCGATGGACCTTCGCACGGGCCGGGTCGTCTGGGACAACCGCGACAGCGCCTTTGGAACTTGGCTGAGCTTCTCCGAGCCGTTCGGCGTTCTGGTGCAGGCCTATCGCAAATCCGGCGATATGCTCTGGGAGCCCGGCGACCGGATGGCGGCCTTTCGGGCCCGGACGGGCGAGGTTCTCTGGGACGAGAGGACGGATTACTCCGGGCCCTGCATGTTGCGCGGGGGCACCGTCTTGACTCAGGGGAGCGCCTACGATCTTCTGACGGGCCGCCGGCGGACGTATCCGCATCCTCTGACGGGAGAGCCGATACCCTGGCGTTACACGCGAAACCACGGCTGCAACACAGCGATTGCCAGCGAGAACCTCCTGACGTTCCGCTCTGCTGCGGCAGGTTATTACGACCTCACCAATGACGGGGGGACCGGCAATTTCGGCGGGTTCCGATCGGGATGCACATCCAATCTGATCGTCGCCAACGGTGTTCTCAATGCGCCGGACTATACGAGCACGTGCACTTGCAGCTACCAGAACCAGACCTCGCTGGCGATGGTCCACATGCCGGACGTGGAAATGTGGACATTCAGCAAAGTCGAGCCGAGCGATGCCCCCATTCAGAGCGTCGGCATCAACCTCGGTGCGCCGGGCGACCGCCGAGCCGAGAATGGAACGCTCTGGCTGGAGTATCCAATTGTCGGAGGGAGTTCTGCCGAACTGGACATGGCTGTGGCGCCGGAGGAACTGTCATGGTTCCGCCGCCACTCGTCGCGCCTGCGACGCAGCGATATCTCATGGGTCGAAGCCTCGGGGGCGAAGGGCCTGCGATCTGTTCAGGTCAGGATGTCAGGGTCGCAGGGTGAGCCACGCGGAGTGGGTCTTGGCCCACCAGCCGGCTACACGGTTCATCTGCACTTCATGGAGCCCGAAAACAAGAAGGCGGGAGAGCGGCGGTTCGATGTTGCCCTGAACGGACAGACCGTGCTGGAGGATTTTGACATTGTCGCCGAGGCCGGGTCTCCCAACGTGGGGATCGTCAGGACGTTCAAGGGGATTCAAACGTCTGACTTCGTGACCATCTCGCTGACGCCGACTGACGCCTGCAGCGAAACGATCCTCTGTGGGATCGAGATTGTTGCCGAGCAGCCTCTTTGACACTGTGCGCAAAACGCGGTAAGATACGCCTGCCACGCAATCCCCGTGACCTTTGAAAGGGCAGCGTATGGATCGCGGAAAGACCATTCGATTGTTCGGGGTATTCCTTCTGTCGGCTATACCGTCCGCTGTCTGGGCGGGCGTATCTCCGGGCGAGGTCATCAACGCGGCGGGAGCCACCCATGGAATCTGCGTTGTTGCTGGCGACCGGGCATCTGAACTTGCCGTTGCGATTGCCCGAGAGAGCGATCTGTTGATCTATCTGCACGTCCCGAAGGCAGAGGATCTTGAGTCGGCTCGCAAGACGATCGACGAGGCAGGCTGCCTCGGAACGCGCGTGTTCGTCGCGGCAGGCGAAACCAGGCTGCATCTGGGCGACAATCTGGCCGATGCCGCGGTGATTCTCGGCGCGCCGGATCTTCCCCAGGCGGAGATTCTGCGAGTCCTTCGACCGGGCGGCAAGGCCGTGTTTGCAGACAGGACAATCGCCAAACCCATCCCGCCGGGCATGGATGACTGGACCCACCCTTATCACGGCCCCGACAACAACCCGCAGTCGAACGATGAAGTGATCGTCGCCCCATACCTGACGCAGTTCCTGGCCGAGCCCCGGTATGCGCCGCTGCCGCAGGTCTGCGTCACCTCCGCCGGCCGGGTGTTCAAGGCCTTCGGGCACGTGGCGTTCAAAGAACGCGAGGAGCCGTTTCTGAACAAGCTCGTGGCCTTCAATGGCTACAACGGCATGATCCTCTGGCAGCGAGAGCTTCCCGAAGGCGTCATGATCCATCGCAACACGATGGCGGCGACGCCCGCCGCACTCTACATCGGCGACAACAAGTCGTGCGAGGTCATCGACACTGCCACCGGCAAGGTGCAAAATGAGATCGTCCCGCCCGTGGAGAAGGCGGGCGGCACGTTCTGGAAGTGGATGGCGATCGAGGACGGCATCCTGTACGCCATGATCGGCGAGCAGGAGCAGGCCGACTCCACGAAGCGATGGAAACGCGACAAACACGGCTGGCCTTGGGACCCCATCTCGGAAGGGTGGAACCAGCCGGAGCATCCCTGGGGCTTCGGCCGCAACGTTCTGGCCATCGACCTCAAGACGAAAGACGTCCTCTGGAGCCATCGTGAGAGTGAGCCTATTGACGGCCGGGCCATCTGCATGAGCCACGGTCGCATCTACGTCTTTCGATTCGGCAGCTATCTCGCCTGCCTCGATGCCCGCAACGGCAGGGAGCTTTGGCGCAGCACCCCGCAGAACGCTCCGGTGCTATTCCGGTCGCTCGGCGAGTACCAGAATCGCCAGGACTGGCGGACGAACTGGCGAACCACCTGCTATCTCAAGTGCAGCGACAAGGCCCTCTATTTCGCCGGCCCGCCCATTGGCAAGCTGCTGGCCGTCTCTGCTCGCGATGGCAGCATTCTCTGGGAGCATCCCTACAGCAACTTCCAGCTTGTCCTTCGCGAGGATGGGCTCTACGGCATCAGCGGTCAGATCGACAAACACCCGAGCCTGAAGTTCGACCCGCTCACCGGCAAGGTGCTGGCGGAGATCGACAAGCCTCGCCGGGCGTGTACCCGCCCGACCGGCGCGTCCGACGCGATCTTCTTCCGCGCCGAGGGCGGCTCCGTTCGTCTGGACCTGGCTTCCAATCGCCCGGGCTGGATCTCCCCGATGCGACCGGTCTGCCAGGAGGGCGTGACTGTCTCCAACGGTCTGCTGTACTGGTGGCCCTCGGTGTGCGATTGCCAGTTGACCCTGTATGGCGTCACGTGTCTGGCGCCGGCGGGTGAATTTGATTTTGCGCCCGATGCCACGGAGACAGCGCGGCTTGAACGAGGCAAGGACTCGGAATCACAGGTGGCCCCTCTGGCGGATCATCCTGCCGATTGGCCGACCTTCCGGGCGGACAATGCCTGTAGCGCCTCCACCTCGGGCAGGGTAGCCGAGCGACCGGGGCCGCTCTGGGATTTCGACCTCGGCGTCTCCACGGTTCCGGGCCTTCCTCGCATCACTGCGCCTGTGGCCGCCGGCGGACTGGTCTTTGTCGGCGGGACCGACGGTGTCGTGCGTGCCATCGATGCCTCAACAGGGACTGCCGTATGGAAAGCCTGCACCGGGGGGGCGATCCGCATGCCGCCGACGATTTGGGAAGGGCGGGCCTACGTCGGGTCCGGCGATGGCTGGGTGTACTGCTTCGAGGCGAAGTCCGGCCGATTGCTCTGGCGGTTTCGCGCGGCCCCGACCGAGCGTCTGATTCCCGTCTATGGCACGCTGATGTCCACCTGGCCGGTGGCCGCCGGTGTGCTCGTCGAGGGTGGCACCGCCTATGCCGCCGCCGGGATTGCCAACTATGACGGCACATACGTGTATGCCCTCGACGCGCGGACGGGAGCGGTGAAGTGGCAGAACGGCACGTCGGGCCACCTGGATCCACAGGCCCGGACCGGCGTGAGCGTCCAGGGGCATCTGCTGCTGCGCGGTGGAAAGCTCTATCTGTCCGGCGGGACGTCGATCTCGCCGGCGGTCTACGACGCGGCGACCGGCGAATGCCTGAACGATTCGGCGCAGTTGGCAGAGTGCTTCTCGCGCAGTCCGCGCGGCTGGGAACTGTCGGTGCTGGGGGACCAGGTGGTTGCCTGTGGAAAGCCGTTCTACGGCCATCCCGCGTACGACGTCTATGATGTCACTGTGTTCAGCAGGGCATTCCTGGCCTCGTCCGGCAGCACGTCTGTCGTATGGGCCTCGAACGCCGCCGGGCATCAGGTGATGGGATTCCGTGATTTCGACCGCGCGACTTTGGCGCGGAACGCGGCCAATCCAGGCAATCGGTTCGAGGTCAACTGGGGCCGGCTGGCCCCCTCGACCAAACCCGTATGGTCTCTTGAGTTCGCAAAGGCGCAGGCCATGGCGGTCTGCCGGAACGCCGTTCTGCTGGCCACCGACAGCGAACTGATAGCCATGGACCCGATTCGCGGCGCGATCCAATGGAGGCAACCGTTGCCGGCGCCGCCCGTTCCCTGGGGTCTTGCCCTGGACAGCGCCGGCCGGGCGGTCGTGACGCTGATCGATGGGCGCGTCCTCTGTTTCGGTTCCGTTAGAATGGTCGGGCAGGGCCGGTAGTGCGGATGGGTGGTATGTTTTGCAGGAGCATTCGGTGACACGATTGGTGTGGTTGAATCTGGCTGTCTTGTGTGTCCTGGCCGCGTGCGTCGATCCGGCGCGTGGCTGCCGATACAACGTTCGAGAAATCGGCTTCATCGACGTTGAGGTTGAGCTGTACCGCCTCTTCGTATACGTCCCCCAGGCGGTTGGGGCCGGGGAGATGGGCGATTTGAAGAACGCGCTGGATGCCGCCTCTGTCGACACGAACATCCGTTGCGAGCCCGTTCCGGCGGGGGGCGATCCGAACCATCCCGCCTCGCGTTTCCTTTCGGCGCATGGGATCGACAGCTACCCTGCCGCTGTCATGGTATCGCCGGACGGCCCCTCCCGGCGGCTGCCTTTGCCCGCCGATGCCCCATCGCTTACGGAGGCGGCTTCCTTGTCGTTGGAGGCGGCGCTCGATTCTCCGACGCGCCGACAGATCCTGGAGAAGGCGGCGGACTGTTATGCGGTCGTGCTCCTGATCGAGGGACTCCAGGAGGATCGAAACGCTGCGGCCCGAGAGGCGGTCTCCGATGCGATTTCGTATGTCGGCGAGCAACTGGAATTCCTGCCCAAGACAATCGCCAAAGGTCCCGAGATGGTCGTGCTCGATCGATCGTCTCTGGCCGGCGAGGACATACTGCTCTGGACGCTTGGCCTGAAGCCGGAGGATATCAACGAGCCATGTGCGGCGGTTTTCTACGGCCGGGGCCGGTGGATCGGGCCGCTGTTCAAAGGCGAGTTGCTTACCGATGCGAATCTCCTGCGCATTCTCTCGATCATCGGGGCCGACTGCGAGTGCGGCCTTGACCATCGATGGCTTCAGGGCACCATGTTGCCGGCTCGGTGGGACCAGAGCCTTCAACAGAAGGTGGCGACGAGCCTCGGTTTCGACCCGGAAAGTCCCATGGTGAAGATGGAGATGGTGTCCATCGTCCGTCGCGGCATGGGCGGACTCGGCGATCCCGGCGCGCCGTTCGGCTATCAAGAGATCGAAGTCGGGGGCGAGTCGGCGGGTTCATCGCACCCCTCCGCTGGCGGATTCAACAATGGGACCGTCGGGCCCGCAGCGGACCTCGTGGATGTCGAACCGCCCCGGACGGGAGGCCTCATCCTGGCGGTTTCGTTCGGGGGGATGGTGGCGCTGGTCGCGGCAATATCGGCGGTGGTTTTGTGGCGAGCGAAAAGGGATTGAGACACATATGTCTATGATTCGAATGGTGTTGAAGGAGATGTGGCATCGCAAGGTCAATTTCGTGCTTGCGGTGCTCGCGGTCACGACCGCCGTGGCCTTCTCCGTGGCCTTCTTCACGGCGGCGAAGGCCTCGGAGCGGGAGACGGCCCGTCTGATGCTTTCGATGGGCTACAACGTACACATCATCGCCAAGGATGCGGACGCCGGCGCCTTCCTCCTCAACGGGATTCCCGACAAGACGATGCCCGCGGACTACCTGGACAAGCTCGCGACTCAGCAGAGTATTTCCTACAACCATCTCCTGGCGACCCTGGAAGGCAGGATGAATTGGCGGGGCATGGACATCGTCCTGACGGGGATTGCCCCGGAGGTATGTCCGCCCGGGCAGAAGAAGCCGCCCATGACGTTTCAGGTCGACCCGGGGGCGGTCTACGTGGGACACCGCATCGCCGCAAGTCTGCAAGTGAAAGAGGGCCAGACGATCTCCCTGGGCGGCAAGGATCTGAAGGTCAAGAAGTGCCTTTCGGAGTCCGGCGGGCTGGACGATGTGAGGATGCAGTGCAACCTCGGCGATGCCCAGGAAATCCTGAATCAGCCGGGACGGATCACAGGGATCAAGGCCGTCGATTGTCTGTGTTTCGAGAAGGGCGATCCGGTCGCCGTGCTCAGGAAGGAGATCGGCGCCATACTGCCCGAGGCCCAGGTGCTTCAGGTCAAGGCCCTTGCGAACGCCCGGGCGAAACAAAGGCAGATGGTTCACGGCATCTTTGCCCTGATGCTGCCGTTTGTCGTCGCGGCCTGTGCGGTATGGATCGGCGTGCTGGCGGCCATCAACGTCCGGGACAGGCAGCAGGAGATCGGCCTGTTGCGGGCCCTCGGATACGACGCGGGGGCCATCTGTCTGTTGTTCCTTGGCAAGGCGTTGCTGGTGGGCCTGGCCGGAGCGGGCGTAGGCTTTCTCCTCGGGACGACCCTGGGTCTTACGTACGGTCCGGGCGTTTTCGAGATCACGGCCAAGGCGATGATTCGCTGGGAGCCGTCGTTGCTGGTCTTCGCCTGCATTCTCGCGCCGCTGTTCGCCATCGTCGCCAGCCTCATACCGACCATGATCGCGATCACCTGCGATCCCGCGGAGGCATTGAGGGAGGAGTAGTCATGCTGCAATGCCAGGACGTGACCAAGACCTACAGGACGCCGAACGGCGAGGTGAAGGCGCTCGGTGATGTCAGCCTGCGAATCGACAAGGGCCAGTTCGTCGCCGTGTGCGGGCCGAGCGGCAGCGGCAAGACTACCCTGCTGATGACGATGGCCGCCATGCTCCGCCCGAGTGCGGGAATGGTGCGATTCGAGGAGGAGGACATCTACGGGATGGCCGGCTCCGAGCGAGCGGTATTTCGGGCAAAGAACATCGGATTCGTGTTTCAGATGTTCCATCTTGTGCCGTATCTGAACGTCCTTGAGAATGTCCGCCTGGCAGGCGGCGCGGTCGGAGGCCGCGATGGCGGCCGTGCAAGGGAGCTTCTACAACGGCTTGGCTTGCAGCATCGCATGGACCACAGACCGGCCCAGTTGAGCACGGGCGAAAGGCAGCGGGCCGCGATGGCCAGGGCTCTGCTGAACCGGCCGAAGCTGATTCTTGCCGACGAACCGACGGGCAATCTCGATCCCGACAGCGCCGCATCCGTGCTCGGCCACCTTCGCGATTTCCATCGCGCCGGCGGGACCGTCGTCATCGCGACGCATGGTCCGGCCGCACAGGAGCTCGCCACCAGAACCATCCATCTGCGGAATGGGACAATCGAGCGCGACGGGTGACTGCGCTGCGACCCGTTCTGAAGCGCACCGAGACAGGATAGGTCATCCCTCGGAGGCAGCCGCCGGTCGTTCAAGGAGCATCGCTTGCGCCGGCCAGAGCGCGATCGAGAGCGCCGAGCAGCTCGCCCTGGTAGTCGTCGCTGTACTCCCAGAACATAACGCCGCCTAAGCCCTTGGCCTTGAGATACTGGACCTTGGCGGTCATGGACCGGGCGTTCTCGTAGGAGATGAAGACCGCCTCTTCGGGGTTCCACAGATAGGGCGCCTGGGCCGCCTCATCCCAGTGCTGCTCGCAGGCGTCGTCGCGCAGGCACGGCACAATCTGGCGGTAGAAAACGATGTCGCCGACGGATTCGGCCTCTTGGAACAGGCCGTGATTCTCACCGCTTCTGACTCCGGTCCACTTGCGGCCATAGAAGGGGATTCCCAGGTTGATCTTGTGCGGCGGGACACCCGCCTGGATGTGGAGATCGACGGCGTGGACGATGCTGTTCTTGTCCCGCTCCGGCGACGAAGACGGCCGGAAGTTGCTGTGATGTCCCGTGCGATGGTCTCCGCCATGGTAGAAGTCGTAGGTCATAATGTTCAGGAAATCGAGGTAGCGATGCAGCTTGCCCAACTCGGTATTGTCGACGTAGTGCTGATTCGCACCCGTCGCAATCGTCAGCAGGTAGTGTCTGTGGTCCGGCTTCCGGGCGGACAGTCTGTCCAACTCCTCCCGCACGGCTTGAAGCAGTAGCGTGAAGTTCTGCACATCCTGGGGCCGGTAGACGTTGCCGGCGCCGGGGCTGTTGGGATACTCCCAGTCGAGATCGATGCCGTCGAGATCGTAGGCGTCGACGAACGCGGCCGCACTGGCGGCGAACCTGCGCCGCGACTGGTCCGTCAGGGCTGCGTCGGAAAAACCGCCCGACCAGGTCCAGCCGCCCACAGAGACCAGCACCTTGAGGTCGGGGTTGATCTTCTTCAGGGCGTGCAGTTTGAAGATGTCGTCCTTCTTCAGCGGGGTGTTGTCGATGCTGGTGTCGAAGTGCACCTGGCCGTCAACCACGTTGACGAAGGCATAGTTGACGTGCGTGATCTTGTCGGCCTGGATGGTGGAGAAATCAAAATCACGATAACCGGCGACATAGGCCACGACGTTGTATTTCGGCTTTGCAGGCTTCGAGAAGCTGTGGCAACCCGCCGCCATCACCAGTGTCGCCGCCAGAGCCACGGCGACTTGGAGGATACGTGTTCTGCTGCGTGCTCTCATCGGACGTCACCTCATTCCAGAAATCTGCCTGTTCCTCAGGACTTCATGGCCATCGACTTGCCGCGGGGATTGGCGAGGTTCTTCTCGATCAGCTCGCAGCGCTGCCGCACGCACGCGAAGGCCCGGCCGCCGTCGGGCGGCGTGTGGAGGACGTAGTCCAGCAGCCGATCGATTGTACTGGTCACGACGTGGACGCGCGTGTCCGAGGAGCCGTAGTAGATGAACACGTCGCCGTTGTCCCGGGCGATCCAGCCGTTGGCAAACAGGACATCGGAGACATCGCCGACGCGTTCCATGCCGCGCGGCGCCATGAAATAGCCGGCCGGCCGATGCGTGATCCGCCACGGCTCGTGAAGGTCGGACAGGAACATGTACAGAACGTACCGCAGCCCGTCGGCGTTTTCCCAAACGCCGTGAGCGAGGTGCAGCCACCCCTTGTCCGTCTTCAGCGGCGGCGGGCCCTGGCCGTTCTTGCCCTCGACGATGGTGTGGTAGCGACACGGGTCGATGATGAGCGATTCGTCCTCGATCTCGGCATTCTTGACATCGTCGCAGAGGGCCCAGCCGATTCCGGTGCTGCACCCGGCGGCCTTGAATTCGCGCATCGGCCGGGTGTAGAAGGCGTACTTGCCGTCGACGAACTCCGGGTGCAGGACGTAATTGCGCTGCTGGGCCGACGGGGTTTTCAGATCGGGCAGTCGCTCCCACGTCTTCAGGTCCCTGGTGCGAGCGATGCCGGCCCTGGCCAGGGCGGCGGGCGGATTGTCCGGCTGGGCGGGGTCGTGACGCTCGGCACAGAACGTCCCGTAGATCCAGCCATCCTCGTGCCGCGTCAGCCGGATGTCGTAGACGTTCATCTCGTCCTCGGACGCCTCCGGCATCACGATTGGATGGTCCCAGAAGCGGAAGTTGTCAATCCCGTTGGCGCTCTCGGTGACGGCGAAGAACGACTTGCGGTGATAGCTCTCTACTCGGGCGACGACGCAGCACTTGCCCTCCCATTCGATGGCGCCGGCGTTGAAGACGCTGTTGATGCCCATCCGCTCCATCAAATAGGGGTTAGCTTTCGCATCGAAATCGTAGCGCCAGAACAGCGGCGTATGATCGGCGGTGAGCACCGGGTACACGTAGCGATCGAATACTCCGTTTCCCGGCGTTTGTTTCTGGTTCCTGCGAACGATCAGGGCTTCGTGGGCATCCACAAGCTCCTTGTATCGCCTCTCGAATGCCTGCATATCCATAGCCGAAAACCTCCTTCTGAAACCGCTACGAAGCTGGTTGCCGCACCGTCGGCTCGGCGGGCGGCAGATGGTCGTACCAGCTCTTTTTCAACACGACACTGGTCACGACGAGAACGACCAGGGCAATGACGATGCCCTTCGATTCGCGAATGACCAGACAGATCGGCAGGATCACGAAGGTCGTCTGCCAGATGGTGCCGATGACGATGTTGAACAGATCCCGCCGGAAGTCCTTGTTGGGTCGGAAGGTCGGGTCTTCTGCCATGACTTTCGCGCGGATCGGGCCCCAGAAGCCCCAGGGCCGGACCGTGCGGTAGAAGCTCTTGAGTACCTCATCATCCTCGGGTTTGCTCAAGAACGTCCCGAGCAGGCATCCCACAATCGAAAGGACGAAGATCGGCGGGAAGGTATACAGGGCGTTGGTTCCGGGCCACCATCGCTGGACCAGGGACGGCACGAACAGTGCCCCGGCGATGCCGGTGATCAGGCCCCAGAAGAAGCCATAGCCGTTGAAGCGCCACCAGTGCCATCGCAGTACGTTCGCGGCCACGTAGCCGCCAAACAACCCTCCGACGATCCACATCGTGACGTTATAGATATTCTTCGCTTGGTATCCGAACAGAATGCCGATGCCCACTACCAGGACCGAGACAACATAGCTCATGCGCACCTGGACCTTGTTCGAGGCGTTGGGATTGATGAACCGCTTGTAGATGTCGTTCACCACATAGGCCGGACCTGCGTTGACCGTCGCGGCGAAGGTGGACATGAACGCCGCCAGCAGACCCGCCAAAAGCAACCCGGTCAGGCCGGTCGGGATGACCGAGTTCTGAATCACGACCGGCAGGATCTTCTCGAAGTCCGGCTTTTCGCCGGCCTGCACCGCGGCGTTCCACATCTGAACCAATGTCTCGCGGAGAGGGACCAGAGCCAGAACAGTCAGGCCCGCGATCAGCATGTAACGGGGGAAATAGAGCACGACGTTGACGGTTGCGCTCATGAGGGACGCCTCGCGCTGGTTGCGCGTGGCCAGAACCCGCTGCATGTCGTAGTTCGGCGAGGGCCCCGCCATGCTGGCCAGGACTCCCTTGAAGACCATCAGACCGAAGAAGATCGAGAAGAGGGACATGCCGTCTTCGGCCATCTTGACCTGGATTGTCTCGAAGTCGCCGGTCCACTTCATGTTCATGGTCCATCCGAACCACAGATTGCGCCACCCCTCGGGGACCACCGCGTCGATGGCTTCAGGACTAACGGTGGCGATGGCGATGATGCCAACGGTAATCGAGACCACCGTCATGAGTGCGAACTGAAGGAGTTCCGTCAGGACCACGCTGTGCATCCCGCCTTTGACCACGTAGATGGACGTGATCGAAAGGATGATGAGGGCATACGTATTGGGACTCAAATCCCAGGGCAGCATGATTTCGGCGAACTTCCCGATCCCTTGGAACTCGTACGCGACGAAACCGATCACGGTGATCAACGCGAAAACGACCACGCTGATGTGGGCCAGGTTAGCCCCACGTCCCCGGCCGAAGCGGGTCTGAATCCACTCGGCCCCGGTCAGGACGTTGGATCGCCGCAGCCACGTGGCCAGATACATCATCAGGAAGATCTGGTTGAACGTGGGCCAGACCCAGGGGAACCAGACGCTTTTGAGCCCGTAGGCGAAGCACCAGTAGACCAGCAGCATGGTCCCGGTGATGTCGAACTGGCCGGAAGCGTTCGAGATGCCCAGGATGTACCAGGGAATGGTCTTGCCGCCCAGGAAGTAAGAGTCCAGGTCCCGAGAAGCGCGTTTCGAGACCCACAGGCCCAGCAGAATGGTGACGACCAGGTACGCGGCGATGATGCCCAAATCCAGAACGGGTAAGTCCATATCCGTCGTGCCTTCAAAATCGAGACTATCTGTCGCAATCTGGAATCTACAGGTCAGAGAATCTTACAGGCCGATAGGCCAGGAGACAAGGAGGAAGCGACAGACTCCTTGATTTCACAATCAGTCCGCCAGCGTGAACACGCGTTCGGCCGTGCGTTTCTTGCCGTTGTGCTCGACGGTGACCGTAATCGTCGGATGGTCGGCAGACATGAAATGGGCCTGGAGGAAGTACCCGCTCGGCCGGACGTTCGTGACAGGCCTGCCGTTGAGCGTGACCGTTGCGCCCGGAGGCACCAGACCGCGGACGCCGATGTTTCGCGGTCCGGCCGGCACGACCGTGCCTTCGGGCGGCGAGGTCTGGACTATCAGCAGAGGTTCGCTCGTGAGCTGCTCGATCTCACGGGCGATGGCCTCGCGGGTGCCGAGCATTACCTCCGGGTTCCTCGTGTAGTCATAGAAGGACCACACCACCCGACGGCACAGCTCCAGCGGTCGTTGACGCGGGTCCAGCCAGAAGGCCTCCTTACCGACCTTGTGCTTTACTCTGGACAATTCATTCTCAAGGACCCAGAGGTATTCATAGTCCTGCAGGCCGTCACGCATAGCGCTGAATCGCAGGGAACCGAGCAGGCCGCTTGTACCGGGATACGCGATGGCGCGATCTCCCAGCGGCAATCCCTCGCTGAGCGCCTCCTGGGTATAGGGGTCGCCGGCGGCGAAGTGATTCAGCCCCCAGTGCAGGTATCCATCCAGGTCATGAAGGTAGTTGATCCAGTGGAGTATGCGGACCTTCAGCAACGATTGATCCAGAAAACGATTCGGATAGCGCCCCACAGGATGGCAACACGTGTAGAACCACAGTTCTGCGCTGGTGCTTTGGACCTGCTGGAATCGTGGATACCAGAGATTGAGGTGACTGAGTTTAGGGACATACACGTCCAGCGCGCCGAGGTATTCGGCTTCGACCGCCTCGATACAGCGGATGTGCGGCGCGATCTCGTGCACCCGATCCACCACGGCCGCATAGCTCTCTTCGTGGTGAATGAACGGCTCATCCGAGATACTGACGAGGAAGCGATTGGGCCAATTCCGCTGGAGGACGACCTTCTCCCATGCCGCCAATCGGCGCAGATTGGACTCGACCGGCTCGATCCGGCTTTCGGGGGCGGTGATCTCTGCCGTTCGCGTGCCGACCGAGTGCAGGTGAATCTGCCGGATGCCCGTTTGAAAGGCTACCTCTGCGTAACGCTCAAGACGGCTGGTGTCATACGAATAGCCCTGTTGATCGTCGCCCGTTTCTCGTATCAAACCGATCGAGGTCTGAATGTCGGTCTGTCGATGCTCCACAAGAAACAAACAGAACCGTTGCAGCAGGTCCCAGTATTCCTCCCCATACGGTTGAACGTTCTCAAAGCCGGGGCCGGGGAATCTCCACCAGTTTATGACCGACAGATGCCGGTCCGCTGGGACCTCAAAGTCCCAGACGTGCAATTCAAGGGGAATCTCCGCCGACGCATCCGCCGACGTCACCGTCAAGGTGCCCTGATAGTCGCCTGCCCTTGCCGCAGCGGGCACGTGAATCTCGATCCAGAGTGGCTGGGCCTGATCGGCCTGGACCGCGATCTGCGGCCGCTCCCAGAACGCATCCGGAATGCTCGCCGGCGCCTTTACCTGAAGCTCATCTTCGGGGATGCCCGACGTGTTGCGATTGACGTCTATATATCGCACCCACTGCAATCTGACGGCAGCGGCCGGGATGACGGCATCACTGGCAACATGCCGCAGGTCACTTATGCCGGCGGATACAGCGCTGTGACTGGCGCGCGGCCGAAACACGGCCTGCGCGCTTGCGATCTCCGCGCGAGCGGCCGCGACGCGAATCACGCTCTTGCTGCCGACCTCCGGGCTGTCCGAGCGCAAGACCTTGGTCAATGCATCGCTGGGCCAAAGCGCGCCGTCCAGCGTTTCCCCGGCCCCGCGATGCAAGGGGGTGAGGATGGCTGCGACGAACAGGAGCAATCTGCCAATCGATGAGGTTCTCATATCGCATTCCTTATTCCAGAAACGTGAGTGTAACGGAATCTGCCGCGTCTGCGATCAAGAGCTATGCACAGATTCCGGTTATACCCTCGATCGTCACCTCCTGCAATCCTCCGTAGCGGGGCATTGGCCAGCCCTTGGGGCCATTGCACGGCGATGTCCCGGCAGGCCGGAAACCTCTTGTGCTTTCGACGCGGGGACGTTGAAATGAATGCCCATGGAGACCATCACGCAGAACACGCTGCGGGCGATCCGCTTTGAACGGCCGGACCATATCCCTATGGTGTTCTGGATCAATCCCGCCTGCTGGCATCACTACCGTCCGGAGGTCCTGTTCGAACTGATGGCCGACCACCCGCGGCTATTCCCCGATTTTGTTCCCGGCCCGGCCGCGATTACCGAACCGGCGCCGTGGGAGCGGGCGGGTCTGCCCTATGCGGATGCCTGGGGTTGCGTCTGGCAGACGACCGACGACGGCATCACAGGCACCGTGACACGGCACCCGCTGGCTGACTGGGCCGCCCTGGCGAGCTTCGTCCCGCCGGATCCGGCGCGCACCAATGCCATGACCGGGATCGACTGGGCGGTGGAACGCCATCGAGCCGAACAAGCTGCAAGAGCGGGATTACCCTGGAGCGCCAGTCTGGAGCATGGCCACACCTTTCAGCGTCTCGGCTATCTGCGCGGTTACGAGAACCTGCTGTTGGACATGGCCGATGGTGACGTGCGGCTCAACGGCCTGATCGGTATGGTCGAGGCGTTCAATCTGGGCCTTGTCGAACGGTATCTGGATCTGGGTGCCGTGATGATGTGCTACCCGGAGGATTTGGGCATGCAGAAAGGGCCCATGCTGTCGCCCGCCTTGTTTCGCAAGTACATCCGGCCGGTCTATGAGCGTCTCATGGCGCCGGCGCGCGACGCGAACTGCTTGGTCCACATGCACTCGGACGGCGACATTCGCGAGCTGGTGGAGGATATGCTCGCCAGCGGGGTCGACGCGCTCAACCTCCAGGACCTGGTCAACGGCGTGGACTGGATCGCAGCGCGTCTGAAAGGCCGCGTGTGCATCGATCTCGACATCGACCGCCAGCAGATCACCCCGTTCGCGTCTCCCCGCCGGATCGATGCCCTCATTCGCAGCGAAGTCGAGGCGTTGGGCAGCCCCGAGGGCGGCTTGATGATGATCTATGGCCTGTATCCGGGCGTGCCGGTGGAGAACGTCAGGGCAGTGATGGATGCCATGGAACGCTATGCGGGTTTCTACGCATGAGGAACGAGTTTCAAGGCAAGCACAGAAGGGACCGAGGCATGGGCACATTGGGCGTGGGAATCATCGGTTGTGGCTGGGTTGCAGGGGAGTACGTCAAGGCCTTTCACGAAGATCCGCGGGCGGAGATTCGCGCGCTGGTCAGTCGCCATCCGGCCAACGCGCAACGCTATCGGGATGCGTACGATCTCGATTGCGCGATCGAGACGAATGCGACGGCGATGCTCAACAGGAAGGACATCGACGTTGTGGTGGTTTCGACGCCGCACGATGCGCACACGCCGTTTGTGGTGGCGGCGGCCGAGGCGGGCAAGCACGTGATCGTGGAGAAGCCGCCTGCCCTCACGGTGGACGACCTGAACAGGCAATTGCAGGCCGTCCGGGCGAACAAGGTCAAGTCGCTCGTGGGTTTCGTGCTGCACTGGAATCCGCTGCTGATGACGATAGACCGCCTGATCGAAGAGGGCGCGTTCGGAAACGTCTTTCTCGTCGAGGTCGATTACATGCACCGGATCTGGATGACCCCCCGGGAGAAATGGCTGGGCAGCCGCCGGCACAGCGGCACCGCCATTCTGACCGGCGGCTGTCACGCCGTCGATGCCCTGCGATGGTTCGCCCGCAGCGAGGCCGAAGAGGTCTCGGCCTATCAGGTGCGAACCGAAAACCCGATCGAATACCCCGGAACGATCTGTGTGAACGTCCGCTTCGCCGACGGCAAGATCGGTCGCACAATCACCACCTTTGATGCGCAGATGCCGTACCGGTTCAACATCGGCGTTTACGGCACCGAGGGGGCCGTTCGCAACGACGAGGTCTTTGCGCCGAAATCGTTCCCGGGCCAGAACAACTTCATGAAGATTCCCTGCGTGTTGCCCGACAGCGGCGACGTCGCCCATCATCCCTTCCGGGGCGAGGTCTCGCATCTTCTGGACTGTGTCCTTGGCGACCGGCGGCCGTTCCCGGATCTGGACGACGCCGCGATGACCCTGGCGGTGTGCTTTGCCGCCGACCTTTCCGCCGAATCGGGAAGACCCGTAAAAATCAGCGAACTCGGCATCATCTGAGCCACAGCGAGCGGAACACTTGTGGAGACACGACCATGGCAAACAAGACAACTCGTCGAACGTTTCTGAAAGCCAACGGGGCTTTGGGGCTGGGGGCGGTGCTCGCAAGCACTTCGCTCATGGCCGGTGTTTCTTCGGTCTCGGCGGCGGGCGAACCACTGAAGAAGGTACGTCTGGCGGTCCTGGGCATGGGTGGACGGGGCAATAGCCTGCTGGGCAATCTTCTCGAAATGAAGGACGACGTGGAGATTCGCGGCGTGTGCGACATCCATCGTGACCGGGCCGAAGCGGCTCAGGCCCGCGTCGTGCAGGCGGGCTTCTCCCGGCCGGAAGTGTACGCGGGCGACGAAGACGTCTGGAAAAGACTCGTGGAACGCGACGACCTGGACGCCGTCGTCATCGCCACCTACTGGGAATGGCACACGCCCATGGCAGTCCACGCCATGCGAATGGGCAAGTACGCCGCGGTGGAAGTGCCCGCTGCGTACACCCTGGACGAATGCTGGCAACTGGTCGATACGCACGAGCAGACGGGTGTGCCCTGCATGATGCTCGAGAATTGGAGCATGCGCAGCGACAATCTGGCCGTGCTGAACATGATCCGCATGGGTCTGCTGGGTCAGATCGTTCACTGCCACTGCGCCCACTCCCACGATTGCATCGACCATTGGTTTTTCGACAGCCAGACCGGCAACGACCGCTGGTCGGCCAAGTACCTCGTCGAGCACAATCGGGACCAGTACCCCAGCCACCAATTGGGGCCGGTCATCAGTTGGATGGACATCAACTGCGGCGATTACTTCGATTACCTTACCTCGACGGCCACGGATTCGGTCGGGATCAATGAGTACTTCGCGACCCGGTTCGGGCCGGACCATCCCAACGCCAAACGCAAGTTCGCCCAGGGCGACATCGTCACGACCACCGTGCGGACGAAGAAGGGCAAGACCATCATCATCAACTACGACATGCAGTTGCCCCGCCCGTACGACAACCGCTGGCTGATCCAGGGCACCCGCGGCCTGTACAACGAGCAGAGGGACGCCGCCTATCTCAAGGGCACAAGCCCCGAGTACCATCAGTGGGAGCCGTTCGGTCCCTATCATGAGCGGTACCGCCACGCGTGGACCAAGGAGCCGGAGCTCGGCGGCCACGGAGGTACGGACGTGCGCGAGCTGCGGCTGTTCGTGCAGGCGGTCAAGAACCGCACGCAGACCCCTCTGGATGTCTACGACTCCGTCCTGATGTGCGTCCACGGCCCGCTGTCGGAGGTCTCGATTGCCCAGGGCAGCGCGCCGGTGAAGGTGCCTGACTTCACACGGGGTCGGTGGCAAACGCGAAAACCGCATTTCGCGTTGGACATGATGGCGTGACCTCCGTCGTCATTTGGGTATTCGAGGGCAAAGATGATCACCCTGTCCGGCACAGTCTCGAAGGCATGGATGCACCGGGCGCTCGGCGTAGCGTTCAACTACGACTATTACTTCGACCCGGATCGTCGTCATGCGATAGACCGCCAATGCAACGAGTATGCTGCTGACGCGTTTGCCGGACTGCGGCTGTTCTACTCGGAATCCAATCTGGGTCGTCAACGCTACTGGGACCCCGCACAGGTCCAGATCGGCGGCATCCAGCCCAACATGATCCTCGGCATGCTTCTGGGGGCCCAGTTCCTGCCCGCCGACGACATGGACGCTGACATTACGCCGGCATGCTGGGCCGCCCGCGAGCCGGCCGAACTTCCGGCCCCGGAGAGCCTGCTGGCGCACGATCTGGTCAGGCAATTCGACGAGCAGATTGCAGAGATTCGAAGCAGACGAGAGCCATCGCTTCGGCCGATCCCGCCGTTCTTCTGGGATGCTTCCGGCCGGGCGGCCATCCATGGCGTGCTGACCACGGCGCAGAAGCTCTGCGGCGAGTCTGTGTTCCTCGACATGATGACACAGCCATCTCGATGCAGGCAGATCATGGAGTGGATCGCCGAGGCGTATATCGTACTGTGTCGGCATTTCGCTCAGGCTGCCAATCTGCCCATGACGGATGTCCACGTGGGCGAGTGCTCCGGTTGCATGATCGGTCCGGCGATGGTGGAAGAATTCGTGGCGCCGCTGACGTCCGAGATCGGCCGGGCGCTGGGACCCGTTCGATTGCATTCGTGCGGGCCCAGCACGCATCTTCTCGACGCGTTCTGCCGCTTCGAGAACCTCGGCTCACTGGACCTCGGCGGCACGACCTCGCTGAGCAAGGTCCGACAGGTCTTCGGATCGCAGATGCCGATCAGCATCGCACCATTGCCCGCCGACATGTCCTGCGAAACGGCGGCGCCGATACTGGAGTGGGCGCAAAAGGTGCTGGCCGACAACGCCGGCGGCGATCTGGAGTTTGTCTATCATCTGGAACCCGGCTACAATCTCGATACGATTCGTGCTTTCGCCGGATTCCTCGGGCGCCGGCGCGATTTCGAGCCGGCGTAACCAGGGCTGCCGGTCGCCCCTATGCCAGGGCGGTATCACGCTGTTCCGGGCAGATGACGGGCAGTCTTCGCGGAAGCACCGTGTAGTCAATCTGCTCGAACGAAGCCGGATATACCTCGCCGTCATTGCACAGTTGCGAAGGGCGATCGAGCCAGACAGAAAGAGATCGGGTCTGGAATCGCATGACCCTCCTGTGACGCTCCAGCGCCTTCCTGTAGACCAGTGGGATCAGGCGCAGCGCCTCCCACTTGCCCGCCATCTCGATGAGCAGGCAGTCGAAGAGGCCATCGTCGCACCGAGCGCCGGGCAACATGGTAAGCCCGCCGAAACGCGCCGCGTTGCCGACCAGAAGCACGGCATAGCTGCCATGAAAGACCCTGGTGTCGGTGCGTACGCTCATCTCCCAGCCACAGGCCATTTCCCGGATCACCCGCAGCGCCGGGATCGTGTACCGCAGCGACCCGCGCAACCTCGTCATTTGCAGGCTCCGTGCCGCAATCTCCGCGAAGTAGCCGAGGCACGAGGCCGTGCAGAAGTAGTGCGAGCCGACTTGACCGACGTCCACGTTTCTAACAATTCCGGTCATGATGGTTCGGCACGCCTCCGAGGGGTGCTGTGGAATCCCCAGGCTCTTGGCGAAATCGTTCGAGGACCCCAGTGGAATGATGCCGATCCGAGGCACATGGTCGCACTCGGAGGCAAAGAGGCCGTTGACCACTTCGTTGACCGTGCCGTCGCCTCCCGCAACGACAATCGTGTTGGCGTTGTCTGCCGCTGCGGCCGCCGCCAGTTCGCCAGCGTGTCGGGAACCGTTGCTGGTCGCCAGGGAGAAGGACAATCCCTGGCGGCGGAGAAGATCGGTGATCTGGCGCAACTTCCGCCGACATCGCCCCCAGTTGGCCTTCTCGTTGGCAATGAGAATGTTCGGGGCAGATGGGCCCCGGGAGGTGCTTCTTCTCGGCCATTCCGTCAGGAGTGCTGGTCTGTTTGACGCCATCGCGGTATGATAACGTTTCCGGGGCACGCAGCGACAGTCCGAAAAGTGAAAATCGCCGAGCTGTTCGATGTCATACGATCCCATGAAATGAGGTCTTCCGATGCGTACCGTGTGCAGTGTCTCCCTGGCCCTGATTTGCCTGTACCCGCTTGTCACCGTGGGGCAGGAGACCATCGTGGTCCGGCCCGTGGAAATCGACGACGTTCTGACGAATCCGGGAATCGGGTTCATGACCTTTCAGCGGTTCAACGGCGACAGGCTGAACCAGGGCCAGAGGTGGACGGAGGGGTACCCGATCGCCTACCAGGCCTTCGACCACAGTCTGAAGAACAAGGACCATCCGGACACCTCTCTGGCGTATTTCCGGGTGTACTGGAAATTCGTGGAGCCGGCGCAGGGGCAGTATCGGTGGGAACTGCTCGACAAGGCGCTGGAGACGGCGGGCAGCCGGCGTCAGACACTGCTGCTGCGGATCGCCCCGTATGGAACAGGGGCTGACAACGACGTCCCCGACTGGTATCGCGCGATGGTCGGCAAAGAGGAGAAACAGCCGGAAGAGAAGTGGCGGACGAATCCCGAAGATCCTCGATACGTCGAGCATTTCGGCGCGATGATTCGCGCGCTGGGCGCCCGGTATGATGGGCATCCGCTGCTGGAGAGCGTCGATCTGTCCATCGTGGGCGCCTGGGGAGAGGGCGCCGGCTCGGAGCGGCTGACGCAGAAGACGCGCGAAGCCCTTGTGGACAGCTATCTGGAAGGCTTTCGCAAGACGCACCTGATTATGCTCCTGACGGACGAGAAGACGAATCGCTACGGCCTGTCGAAGCGGAACGTCGGCTGGCGGGTCGATTGCCTCGGCGACATGGGCGGCTTCAGCCCGACGTGGTGCCACATGTGCGACTACTACCCGCAGGCGATCATCAACTTCGGGATGAAGGACGCCTGGAAGAAGGCGCCGGTCAGCCTGGAAGTGTGCTGGGTCATGCAGACCTGGAAGGACAAGGGCTGGGACGTCGACTACATCATCGAGCAATCGCTCAAATGGCACATCTCTTCCTTCAACGCGAAATCGTCTGCCGTGCCCGAGGAGTGGTGGCCGGCGGTGAACCGGTGGCTCACGAGGATGGGCTATCGCTTCGTGCTTCGCAAGTTCACGTACCCCTCGACGGTGGAGCGGGGCGGCCGGCTGACGTTCACCTCGTGGTGGGAGAACAAGGGCGTCGCCCCGTGCTACCGGCCGTTTCGCCTGGCGTTTCGCCTGCACAATCGCACGAACGAGCGGCTTGTCGTCGCCAGCGCCGACCTGCGATCGTGGCTGCCGGGCGACAACCTGTACGACAGCTCTGTCGAGGTTCCCGCCGATACGCCCGACGGTACGTACGACCTACAGATCGGCATTCTGGACGAGCGTTTCGATGAGCCTGCGGTGAAGCTGGCCATCGAAGGCCGCCAGTCGGACGGCTGGTACGACCTGGGCAAGATCAACGTGCGACGCTGAGTGCTCGCCGCACGTGCGGCGCATGGAAAAGAGGCCCACACTGAGCGAATCAGCGTGGGCCTCAGAACGACATAGAGTCGTTGGCCGGCGCAGGCATGTGCTTCATGACCTACGCTGGACGAGGTGTTACATCCCTGCCATCAGATCCACGATCTTGCCGACCTCGTCGAAGCAGTAGTGAATCGACAGCTATTCTACTACTACTTCTTCTTCTTCTTCTTCTTCTTCGGCGTCGACACGGAAGCCGGCCAGGTACAGCATCTCTTCGGCCGACAGTGCCCTGTTGTAGATGGCGACCTCGTCGATCGCGCCGATCCAGTCGCAACTCCAGCCGTCCGTGCCGATGAGCACCGGCGTCGGGCTGCTGGTGATCGCGCCCATGGGCGTCGATTCGGTGGCCAGGCCGTTGAGATAGGCCGTCAGCGTCTGGCCGTCGGCCGAGCAGGCGATGTGGTGCCACTCACCCTGCGCCAGGTTCTGGTTGACATAGGCCCAGGCGCGCGGCGAGGTGTTGAACGTGAAGGCCATGTAGGGCTTGGGGCTGCCCCAGCCGTACCGTACCTGCCAGCTCCAAGGCGGACTGGCGGTGCTGCCGGCCTTGGCCATCGGCGCAGTCTCGGTGCCCTTGCCCTCCGGGTCCTCGGCGTCCGGACGGATCCACAGCGACAGCGAGATCGGACCAGTGATGTCGAGCAGGGCATTGTGTGCCACTTCGATGTAGTCACCGTCCCCGTCGAACAGCATCGCGCCGCCGGAAGCCCCATCGGTCGGTTGGGTTTCGCCCATCACTGCCCCGTCCAGGCCGTTGCCCGAGGCATCGCCGGCATCGGCGTCCAGCGGATAGTAGGCCACCAGGCCCTCGGCGCCCGGGTCCGTCGGAGTCGGCGGGACCGCCAGGATAGCCGTAGCCCACTGAGAGGCGTCATTCCAGCCCTCTGTGGCGGAGAAGGAGAGCATCTTGCCCTCGCGCGTATCACCGCCGTCATCGTCATCATTGTAGTAGCAGTCGATGCCGATCAAGTCACCCGCCTGGGGCGCCAGGCCCTGGATCGACAGCCAGGGCAGCTTGATCTCGATGCGCCAGCCGGTGTCGGTAGTCACCTGAGCCTGTTCAATCCCTTCGGTGTATCCTGTAATGTTGGTTCCCTGTACGTCGTCTGCGGTCCACCCGAACGTATACTGGTGATCGTCTCCGGACAGCGGGGTGCTCAGCTTGGTGTTGCCGCCGTCGAAATAGACCTCCACGCTGTCGTCCTGCCATGCCGCCTCGGAATCGTTCTGCAGACTATCGTCGGTGACATCCAGGAGAACATAGAGATTCTCCATGTCATACAACACCTTCCAGGTGCCGGAGGCGTTGGCCGGATCGGCCAGCGGAACGAAAGACTGCGTCGAGGCGACGGACCAGATGGCATCGACCTCGCCGTCCATGACGGGAGGCACCATGGCAAAGCCGACTTCCATGTCGATCTGTTCGACGCCCGCGATGACCGCCAGAATATCGAGTCTCGTCACAGCCCTGTTGTAGATCCGCACGTCGCTCAGATAGCCACACCAGGCCTCCTGCACGCCGTTGAAGCCATCGGCGCCCATATAGAAGGGGTTGGCGTCCACGGTCTTGGTGAGCGTGATCGAGCGCACCTCGAAGCCGTCGCGATAGTAGGTGAGCTTGTCCCCGTCCTTCACGGTCACGTTGTGGACCCATACGCTGGACGGCATCACCTCCGGATAGGTGATGAAGTTGGTGTTGTCGCCGTTGTAGAATTCGAAATTCGTCGGGGTGAACTTGACGAATTGCAGCGGCGCGGCCGTCCCGCCATAGCGGTTGCCCAGTATGACGTCATTGCCCCCGGTCGCCGAAGTGAACCCCTGGCTCGCATCCTGCTTGCACCAGAACATCCACGTGAAGTCAGTCGTCAGGTCCATGGCCGGGATCGTCACGCCGGTAGTGACGCAGGCCCCGGTGCCGTTGACGCCATTGAAGCTCAGGACTATGCCGCGTTCGGGGTCTTCGACCCAGACCGAGCCGTCCGGTCCCATACCGCCGTTGGGGTTGATGATCGTGCCGTCGCCGCCGCTGCCGGACAGATCGACGACCGTCTCCCCAGCGCCTTCATCCAAGGGCCACCATCCCACAAGGTTGGGATCGGCCGCCTTTGTCCCGCCGGCAAACGCCAGACCAAGGACCAGAGCAAACGAAGCCAGACAAAGCAATCTCTTACACATAACCGTGTTCCTCCCCGAAAGGTCACCTGAGTTGCGATTTCTGCCTTGGCTACACGCCAAGGCAACGGATACCGAATTCCGTGATTGCTCCACTGTTGCCCAGGACAGTTGTGTAGGACCGCACCTCCTTCCTTCCCGAAAACAAGGCGAGCCATCAGTTGAGATGGGTATAGCTGAACTGCGAGACAAAGAGTCACCCCTCCCGACTCGGCGCCTCGCAGGACATGGCCTGATTCCTCCTCATCGAAAGACTCCGACACTTGCGTCGGCCGGATGATCACCGACAACGAATGGCCGACGTCGCGCGCACAAGCTTCGCGAATTCCAGATACCGCGCTGTGCACCCTCCCGTCAAGGCAAAAGACCTGTCAACCTGGGATCGTGTCTGCACGAGCCTCCGGGTTGAACGGCGCGGACGCTTAGTAGTCCTTGAAGGCCCTCATCCAGGCGGGCCAGTCGTCGGGTCTGACGCCGCCGGCCGTGGTCCACGCGTTGGACGTATTGAACGTGCGGGTCCATTTGAAGGTCCACAACTCCTTGAGCCCGACCTTGCGGGTGCTCAGATCGGCAAAGAGATAGTTCACGTACCCCGAGTGGCGGTCCATGCAGACGAGGGCCCACTCATTGAGGCCGGAGACATCTCCCTCGATCGCCGGCGGGCCGGAATTGGCGGTCGGAAACACGTCCACATACGCGCAATCGAAGAACAGCGGCACGTTCGCCGGGTCCTTGATCGTGTTGCGGTCCCTCCAGTACTCGGCGGCGCTGCGGTCGCAGATCCATTCGTTCTGGCCGTAGCTGCCGATATCGACGGTCTCTTTTTCTTTGAGGTTGCCCCAGCCCTGCCGGTCCCAGGACCAGGCCCGCGTGGCAAAGGGACCGGGTATGACCATCGGGCGCGTGGCCGCCGGACAGATGGTCAACTTCCCTCGGTCCTGGTAGTAGGGCATCAGGATGACGAGCCAGTCATTCGCCGCGTCCCCGCCGGTTGTGCCACCGGTGTTGAATTTGCCGTTGCTGTCCTCCGTGTACATGTGCCAGATGTAGCTCCATTGCTTGAGGTTAGACAGACAGGCGACGGCACGAGCCTGCTTGCGGGCCCGGTGCAGGCTGGGCATCAGGATAGACATGAGCAGGGCGATGATGGCCACGACCACGAGAAGCTCGATCAGTGTGAAGGCACGTCTTGCGGCGGTCATGCTGCACCTCGTCAAAAAGAGACCTCATGGACGAAAGCGGCTACTGACAGTTTACACTCACAAGCGTTCGTTGTCCACTTTGCCGTTCCCGCAACCGGCAAAGCGCGGCGGGTGGCAGCCTCAAGCGCAGCCTGGGGATGGTATGCTGATAGAAACCATCCCCAAGTCCTGCGGACTTGAGGCTGCCACCCGCCTCTGGCCCTAAGTGCCTGTGGATTAGAGGGATAGCTCCGTAGGGTGCGTGCCGCAGCCCTTCGGCCTCCCGATGGAATCGGTGTGCGCTGCACACCCTGTGCACCGGGCAATGACACCGAAATGGATGGGGGATATGTTGAGATTTGCGCGTGGATTCTGATATGATGGAGGAGGTGCCGAGGATAGATTTGTGAAGGCACGTGGGGGATTCCGGGCTGAGGTGCGATAGGAGGATTTGGCCATGGCTACTGCGAGAAGATCGTCAACCGTGTACGCTGTGTTTGCCGTCGTCTGTCTACTGTGCTTGTCTCAAAGCAACGCCCAAGTCGATCCCGATGCTATCGTCGGGGTCTGGCTCTTTGACGAAGGCTCGGGCAGCCTTGCCAAAGACAGTTCGGGGCATGGTTACGACGCCGATCTGAAGGCAAGTCCTGCATGGGTGGGGGGGCGCCACGGCTCGGCTCTGGAGTTCAACGGCGCCAGTTATCTGGAGATTCGCGAGTCCAGCGCCAATCTGGCCTTCGGCGGAACCGCGCCGTTCAGCATCACGGCCTGGGTCAAGAACCGGGGCGGTGGCACCATCATGAGCAAGTACAACGCGGGTGTCATCGGCGCCTATATCCTCCGCATCGGCGGGGGCGGCACCGTCTCCTTCCATCGCGAAGTCGAGCCCTGGTCCTATTCCGGCAGCCTGACGCTGCCCAACGACGAGTTCGGGCATGTCGCGGTGACGTACGACGGGGCGACGATGAGGATCTACGTGAACGGCGTTCCTGATGCCGAACAGGCGCGAGGCGCTCAGAATACCGATACCGCGACGCCGGTTCTCATCGGCGCCCAGTGGACCGGCGGTGTGCCGAGCGAGTTCTTCAGCGGTGTGCTCGACGAAGTTGCCCTGTTCGATGTCGCTCTGACGGTCGAGGAAATCACAGACGTTATGAGAGGGCTCACCTCTTCGAAGGCTACGGCGCCGATCCCGGCCGATGGCGCGACCGATGTGGCGCGGGACACGAGCCTGAGCTGGACGGCGACGGACACGGCGGTGACCCACGACGTCTACTTCGGCACGAGTTGGGCGGATGTCAATGCGGCCACCGCCGCGGCGCCGCGGGGGGTGCTGGTCAGCCAGGGCCAGACGGAGCCGACCTACACGCCCAGTGACGTTCTGACGTACGGGACCACCTATTTCTGGCGCATCGATGAAGTCAACGGCGCCCCGGACTACACCGCGTTCAAGGGAAACGTCTGGAGTTTCACGGTCGAGACGTTCGCTTATCCGATTCGCAACATCATCGCCACGAGCAATGCGGCCTCCGGCGAGATGCAGGGGCCGGAGAATACCGTCAACGGCTCCGGATTGAACGCCGACGACAAGCACTCGATCGAGACCACGGACATGTGGCTGGTCGGGCCCAGTGCCGAGACGGTGTACATCCAATACGAGTTTGACAACGTGTACAAGCTGCACGAGATGCTGGTGTGGAACTACAACGTGCCGTTTGAGCCGCTCCTGGGCTTCGGGCTCAAAGACGTCACGATCGAGTATTCCGAGAACGGCGCGGACTGGACGGTCTGGGGCGACGTGCAATTCGCCCAGGCCACCGCCAGGAGCGACTACTCGGCCAACACGACCGTAGACCTTGGAGGCATCGCCGCCCGATTCGTCAAGATCGTCATACGTAGCGGGTACGGCCTGCTGGGCCAGTATGGCCTCAGCGAGGTCCGCTTCCTGTTCGTTCCGGTGGTGGCTCGCGAGCCGCGGCCGGCGGACGGCGCTGCGGACGTGGCGGTGGACGCGACGCTCCGTTGGCGGGCCGGTCGCGGGGCAGCCATGCACCAGGTCCACCTCAGCCCCGACGAAGCGGCGGTGGCCGAGGGCGCCGCTCTGGCCGACACCGTTGCGGACGCGAGCTACACGCCGGCGGACCTCCATCTGGCGACCACCTATTTCTGGAGGATCGACGAGGTCGATGAGGCCGACCCTGCCGGCACGTGGTCCGGCCAGGTCTGGAGCTTCACGACCCAGGAGTTTCTGGTCGTCGACGATTTTGAGGCGTATACGGATGATGAGGGCAGCCGCATCTTCGAGACGTGGGTCGACGGCTGGGAGAACCAAACCGGCTCGACGGTCGGACATCTCGACGCGCCCTTCGCCGAGAGGGCCATCGTCCACAGCGGCAGCCAGGCCATGCCGCTGTTCTACGACAATGCGGGTGTGGCGGTGGCCGAGGCGGTTCGCACGTTCGACGCCCCGCAGGATTGGACGCCCAACGGCATCCAGAGCCTTTCGCTGTACTTCCGCGGCGCCCAGGGCAACGACGGGCGCCTGTATCTCAAGATCAACGGGACCAGGGTCGAGTACGGTGGCGATGCCGCCGACATCAATAAATCCACGTGGCAGCCGTGGAACATCGATCTATCGAGCGTCGGCGCGGACGTCAGCCGTGTCACCGAATTAACCATCGGCGTCGAAGGAGCCGGCGCCGCCGGCGTCGTATACATCGACGACCTCCGGCTGTATCCCGGGACGCCGGAATTCATCACACCCATCGAGCCGGACCCGGCGAATCTGGTGCTCTACTATGCGCTGGACGAGGGGTCGGGCCGCGCCGCGACCGATTCGGCCGGCAGCGGCAATCATGGCACGATCGAGGGCAACCCTGCCTGGATTACCGGCATCTCCGGCAGCGCGCTGAGTTTCCACGCCGGCCGCGATTATGTCACTACCGGCAAGAGCCTGCTCAATGACCTGACGGAATTCACGATTGCCTGCTGGTTGAAGGGGGATCTTTCTCAGGCGAACCGCAGTGGCCTGATCGGTCAGAACGACTGCATCGAGTATGGGATTTCCGCCGGCAACAATATCCAGATTTGGAGCGCTGCCAGCGGCGCCGTCAACCTGGCCTGGCCTTACGATGCCACCGCCGACTGGCATCACATCGTCGCGGTGGGCAACGGCACGGTGGTGACGATCTATCTGGACGGCCGGGCGGCGGTTTCCGGCGGCACGGCGATTACCGACACCTACGGCTCGTCCGCCTTTCCCGTCAACATCGGTGGCGGCGGAATCTTCGATGCGACCGAGAACTGGCTCACCGGAGATATCGACGAAATCTATATCTATCAGCGAGCCCTTTCGGCTGCCGAAGTGGCCGGACTGGCCGGCCGGACCCAACCGCTGGCGATCCCGTTCTGAGGCGTCCTCGCCGCCGCGGTTTGTAGTGACGCCGTGAGGCGTTACCTGTTGCATCGAAGGTATGCCCCTTCGGCTTCGCTGAGAGCCTGCCCTGAACGCAGTTGAAGGGGCGGGCTCTTACGGGCAGACTACGAACACCTCACGGCTGCAAGTGTATCTGCATGAATTGCATGAACACGGGCCAGTCCGCCGGAGATGGGCCGTGGCCGCCGTCGTGCATGAAGTAGCCGATCGTGTGCAGGATGGGCTCCCCGGCGGCGGGCATCTTGTCCGTGCCCAGTCCCTGTTTGCCGAGCAATTCGTAGACCGGGCCGGCGGCAACGGCTGCCAGGAATTCGCCATACGGGTCCGACCATTTGTCGGTGTTGCCCGTCTGCAAGAGCACGGGACGCGGCGCGATCAGCGCGATCAGCATGTGCGCATCGACCGGGAATTCGGCGACCTTGTCCGCCCACTTGCCGTAGTTGGCGCAGAACTGATAGGCGTATCGCGTCGGGGCGGCCAGATGGGCGATGGTCTCGCCATAGTTGCGCCGGCTCAGCGCTGCGCCGCCCTCGCCCGAACAACTGGCGATCACCATCGCGATGCGCGTATCGTGCGCGCCTGCCCACAGCACCGTCTTGCCCAGACGCGACACGCCCGTGATCGCCACGCGCTTGGCGTCCACGTCCTCGTCCGTCTCGAAGTAGTCCATGGCCCGGCTCATGCCCCACGCCCAGGCGGCGATGGAACCCCACTCCTCCGACGCGGGCTCCGTCTGTCCCTCTCTCAGATAGAGCTTCCGCACGCCGTAGGCGACCGCGCCCGGCGCATCGGGGTCGACGTCACTGTAGTTGAACGTGGCGAAACCGAATCCCTTCTCCAGCAGCGACATCACGTCCATGAATCCGAAGCCTCTGGTGGCGGGCACCCGCCGATTCTGACGCCGGTCCCAGAACGTGCCGACCTTCACATTGGGATCGTTCACCATGGTGTTGTTGCCGGCAAAGCCCAGACTCAACAGCAGCGGCACGGGTTTGCTTGCGCCGGCGGGCAGATAGATCAGCAGGTCCGTCTGCGGTCCGGCCTTGTCCCTGGAGAAGTAGATCGTCACCTGTCGGCGAATCGCCTTTCCACCGAACGCCCGCCCGGCCTTGTCGAACACGTCGAAGCTCATGTCGGCGGGCCGGCCCGGGCTGCGGCCGTACTGATTCTCCTCGAAGAGCCTGACGATCTGGGGTCGGCGTTTCTCGAACCAGGTGGCGGCGTCGCGCACCGGCTGGCCGTCGGCGAGCTTCAACACGTCCGGCAGCGTATACGGCCCGACCTTCGCCTCCGTGTAGTTGACCGCGATGCCCGCAACGCTCTCATCGGGCGAGTCCGCGATCTGTGCCAGCGCAGCGCCACAAACGAACAACAAGACCAGACAGCAACCGACAGTTCTCATCGCACTGACCCTTTCAGGACATTCACTGACTGATGGTGGAGATCACGGTGACCGGACCGAGCAATCCCGATTCGGCCGGGGTTTGGGGGCCGCCGAAGCCGGCCATCGGGCCGAAGCCGCCGGCAGGCATCGCCAGCACCTTCCGGTCGGCCGGGACCAGGCGGTCGCCGATCTGGCGATTCGTCCACTGATTGGTGACCTTGATTTCCAGCCGGTTCTCGCCCGGCTTGAGCGAACCGGTTGCGTCCACCTGGTACGGCGGCTTCCACAGCGTGACGGGCGGCTCGCCGTTGATGGATACCTCTGCGATGTCGTGAACTGCCCCCAGGTCCAGCGCGAGTCGGGCGCCCGACTGGAACCAGCTCTGCGGCGCCTGGATCCTCCTGGTGTACGTCGCCGTGCCGGAGAAGTACTTCACACCCGGATCGGCATGGGCGGTCCAGGACTCCAGATGAGCGAGCTGAATCCTCTCGGGCGCGCCGAGGTTCGCAGGGAACGTGACATCCCAGGGCCCGCTCACGGTCGCCAGCGTCGTGGCGGTGCGCTGCGGCAGCGTACGGGTCGGCGACGAAGCGGCCCGGCGAAAGACCACGAACACGCTCTCACGTGGTGAGAGGCCAAGTGAGACGATCGTGCGATCGTCCACGATGCGGTACGAAGCCGGCGCGATCTGGCCCGTGTCCGGCTGCCAGAGTTCCGCCTCTTTGCCGCTGACGCGGAAGCGCGCCTGAATGTCCTGCGCGGCATCGGTGAGATTCGCGACGTAATAGATGTCCGCGTCGGAGGTTCGCCGATGGGTCCAGGCGACTTCGGCGTCCAGGCCCGTGGCAAACTCGGCATCCTTCGGAGTGTTCAGCGATGCCAGGACATCCTCCAGCGGCAGGCCCCAGACGACCCTACCCTTGCCGACATAGCGGATGGTCCGACTGACGCCGTCAAGGTCGCCCCACACTTCGGCCGCCAACTCCGGCACATCCCGGTCCGACTCCGGCCGGCCCGCCAGGCTCGGGGAGCGCGCGGGCCTGGGCCCCACAACGGTTGCCCCGCCCAGAACCAGATCGCGAATCTTGCGGAGCAGTTCCGGCCGCATCTTGTCTGTCTGCGGTAGCACCAGCACGCGGTAACTCATGCCGTCGGGCAGCACCAACCGGCCGCCGGCGTCGACCGACATCCGATTCAACAGCACGTCGGCATTGATATAGTCGAAGTCATAACCCTTGGGCGGCTTCGGCGTCAGTCCCGCGCCCCAGATCGGCATCGTCGACGGCGCGCCTTCGTCCAGCAGGTATGCCAGATCGGCCACGAACAGGCCCTGCTGCAACAGGAACGATTGGCGCGCCAGATAGTCCATGAAAGGCCTCGCCTGCTCGGCCCACGTGATATTGCGGTGGACATGCGTGCCGACCATCGCGTTGCCGGGCCTGGTGTCGAGCGGCTGATGCGCCGAGGTGTGGAAGACGATCCGGTTGACGCTCTGGGCAAACCAGTAATCGGAGACTTTCTTCAGCGCGTACGGCGTTTCGTAGCCGCCGCCCGTATAGGACTCGGTTGCGACGAGCGTCTTGCCATAGACGTGCGCCGCCGAAGCCGCCCCGCGAACGTCCTGATAGTACATCAGCGGCGGATGCATCTTGCCCACCCAGAACTCGCCCATCGGGATCGCGACCTTGCTCTTGTTGAGCAGGGTGTCCTCGGGGATCTCCAGCGAGACACCCGCCGCCTCTCCATAGATACCGATGCCGTGCTTGCCCAACAGGTCGGCCATCACGCCATAGTGGCAATCGGCCCACATGTCGGCCAGCGTCCGGCGGAAATCCCACAGAAAGCGGTCGCTGGCCTCGGCGCTCTCGACAACACGGCCGGTCAGAATCGCCAGATACGGCGTAGGGTCGTAGCCGCGCCGCCTCCAGAACTCGTCGATCATCTCCTCCGTCCAGTTCTGTCGGCCCGCCTCCCAACTATCCATCACCACGTATTGCAGGCTCTTGCCGAACAGCGGCCCCAGCGCTTTGGCCAGCGGATCGAAGTAGCCGTGATAGTAGGCTTCCATGTGTTTGGCGCTAAGCTTGTCGGCCTCGTAGCCCGATCCCGAGGGCGGCGCCGGGCGGTTCTTGGCGCCGGTCAGCGAGCAGCCCAGCCGCAGAATGGTCCACCTGCCTGCCGGCACATCCCAATTCAGCGTGCCGTCGGGCGCCATCCTGGACGTCAGATAGACCACGTCCCTCTGTTGGATCATTGCTTCCGCGGGCACATCGGGTGTCGGTACCGTCTCGTATTCGAACAAGTGGCCAAAGCCCGCCTTGTCTTCCCAGCGGTTTACGCGGGCGCCGCCGTGCAGCCGCACCTCCGTGAGCGAGTACTGTTTTGCCGGCGGTGTCGGCTCCTGGCTCATCGTCGGGCCGGGTCCCAACGGCGCGGCGGTCATCTCGATGCGGTAGATCTTCGCCGTGGTCTCGGGCAGTGCGAACGTGCGTATCCTGCCCTGGCGGTAGAGCTGCGCGCCCGGCAACGTCACGAGGGTTCGCAAGTGCTCGACGTCGTCGCCCGCCACCACCCGACCGACGGGGATGCCGGCGGGTCCGGCTATCGTGATAGCTCGCGCGCGGAATGGCTGCGCAAACTCGATTTGAAGCCAGGCCGGAGCGCCTTCCGCAGGCGGGCGGATCGTTGCGGCCGAATTCCAGTCATCGTCGAACAGTCCCGGCGCGCCGGGATCGCCGGCGCTGGTAGTCACCTTCGCCTTCAGGGCGACCATGTCAACTTCGGCTGCCGGAATGCGGAAGGCGATGACCGCACTGTCACCATACCAGGTGGGGTCCGGCTGCGGACTGCGGCCGCCGGCGCCCTGATTCTGAAACGGTCCGTTGTTGGACGGAGGTTGGGGCAGCCTGCCGGCGAAGCGCTGCGGCCCTTCCACAGTCGTCTCACTCCAGACGAGCTTCTTCATCGCCTGCTCGGGCTGGACCCAGGGCCCGCCCGTCTCGCTCCAGCCGGCGGAGCTGAAGATCGCCAGTTCCAGTCCCAGCCGCTGGGCCTCGGTGGCGGCGTGACGGACGGCGTCGAACCATTCCGGGCTGCCGAACTCGATCCTCTCTTCGACGGTTTGGCCGAACCCGAAGCTGACGTCGGCCAACTGACAGCCGCCGATGCCGACGCGCTTCATCCATTCGAGGTCCTTCGTGATGCCTTCCTTCGTGACGTTGCCGCCGGTCCAATGCCACCAGGTCCGCGGCCTGGCCGAAGCGGGCGGGTTCATGAAGCCTCGTTCGAGCGCATCGGCAGGCGGTGGGGTCGAATCATCATTCGCCCCTGCATAGACCGATGCCGGAGCCGTGACGACCGAAAGCCCCGCGATGGTTGCCCATGTGAGAACCGCTCTCCGCACTTTGTTCATCGTTCGCTCCTGCCAATGAATGACTTGTTTGCAGTGGGCCAAGAGGACCGAAGGGACCTCAAGGACCCAAAATAGAGGCGAATCGTTATTCGCCCCTACGGCCGCCGATCCACGACCCGCTCGGCTCCGGCGGCGAGTTGCCGCAACGATCCGGGCTCGACCAGGATCACCTTCGCTTCCACGTCCAGGACGGTCGCGATGCGCTGGGCGATCTGGACGCGCAGCGTCTCGAGCGCTTTGATCCTGTCGACCGATTGGATGGCGCCGGAAATCTCCACGCGAATCTGGACGGTGTCAATACCGCCTTCCTGATCGAGAATGATCTGGAAGTACGGGCTGACGCCTTCGAACCCGCTGAGGATCTCCTCGATCTGGGCGGGGAAGAACCCGACGCCGCGCACCAGGATCAGGTCGTCGGTGCGTCCCGAGACGGGCGCCATGCGCAGGAAGGTCCGCCCGCAGGCGCAGGGTTCGGCGATCAAGCGCGTGATGTCACACGTGCGGTAGCGGATCAGCGGGAAGCCTTCCTTCAGGATCGTCGTGACTACCAGCTCGCCTTCCTCGCCCGCCGCGACCGGGGCAAGCGTCTTGGGATTGATGACCTCGACGATGAACTGGTCTTCGTTGATGTGCAGGCCATGCCGCAGGTGACACTCGCCGGCGACGCCGGGGCCCAGGACCTCCGTCGGACCGTACGTATCGATCGAGGTGATGCGCAGCCGCTCCTCTAATTGCCGGCGCGACGAGTCGCTCCATCGCTCGCCGCCGAAGAGGCCCAGCCGCAGAGACAGCCGCTCCAGACGGACCTGCTCCTCATCGAGACCGACCGCGATGTTCAGGGCGTGGCTGGGCGTCGAGATCAGGACGGTCGTCTTGAAATCCCGCATAACGACGATCTGCTTGGCCACGCTGGTCGCCAGAGAGGCCGGGATCACCGAGGCGCCGACCCGCTCAGCCCCCTGGTGGAAACCGAATCCCTCCGCGAACAGGCTGTAGTGCAGCGCGATCTGCACGACGTCATGCTGGGTGACACCCGCGGCGGTGAGCAGGCGGGCGGCACACTCCCTCCAGTTGCGCAGGTCATTCTGCGTGTATCCGACGACGATTGGCCGGGTAGCGGTGCCCGAGGTGGTGTGGATCCGCACGATGTCCCTCAACGGGACCGCAAACATGTCGTACGGATAGCTCTTCTGGAGGTCCTCCTTCGTGGTGAACGGAAGCTCCTGCATCGCCTGGATGTCCCTGATCCGTTCGAGGTTGACGCAGTGCGTATCGAACGCGGCCTTGTAGAAGGCGACGTTGCGATACGCGCGATTGAGCGTCGATTGCAGCCGCTCGAACTGAAGCTGCTCCAGCTCGTTGCGCGGGAGGGTCTCACACTTGGCGTTGTACATGCTTGTCTGGTCCATAGGGCAACCCCGATCTCAATGAAGCACGAAATCCGAAACTCGGAATTCGAATCTCGACGGTGAAAGCAAAGATCAAATAGCAAAGTGCAAAATGGAGAAAATCATCCGCCTGCGGCGGATTCTACTGTTTTGATATTTGGTTTTTGCTCTTTGATACTCGGTCTTAAGGCTTTGGTCATTCGTGCTTGTTTCGGATTTCGAGTTTTCGGAATTCGGATTTGTGTCTATTCGTCGATGCGTCGATACTCTTTTCCGAGATAGGCCCGCTGCACCTCCGGATTGTCGCTCAACTGCCGGGACGGTCCCTGCAGGACGATCTGGCCGGTCTCGATTACATAGCCCCGGTCGGCGACGGCCAGGGCGGCCCGTGCATTCTGTTCCACCAGCAGGATGGTCAGGCCGTTGCGCTTGAGGGTGACGATCTTCTCGTAGATGCTCTGGACGAGCAGCGGGGCGACACCGAGCGAGGGCTCGTCCATCATCAGCAGTCTGGGCCGGCTCATCAAGGCCCGGCCGATGGCGAGCATCTGCTGCTGGCCGCCGGAGAGCGTGCCGGCCAACTGATTCGAGCGTTCCTTGAGGATGCCGAAGAGATCGTAGACCTGCTCCAGGCTCTCGTCGACACCGGCGCTGTTGTCCACGTGCCGCCGGCAGAACGCGCCGAGAAGAAGGTTCTCCCGAACGGTCATGGTGCCGAACACGTGCCGGCCCTCGGGGACGAGACTGCATCCAACGGCGACGATCTTCTCCGCCGGCCGGCCGCGAATGTTCTGTTTGTCGAACGCGATCTCGCCCGAGCGGGCCTTCAGGACGCCCGCGATAGTCTTGAGCAGCGTGGTCTTGCCCGCTCCGTTGGCGCCGATCACCGCCACCGCCTCGCCCGGCGAGACGTGCAGGCTGATCCCCTTGAGGACCCGCAGCGGGCCATAGCCGGCCTCCAAGTTGAGGATTCTAAGCATGACTCCCCCCTATGCCCCCGGAATCACGCGTTGCCCCGTGGCGAGGGCGTCCCGCCCTTGCGTCTTCTGCGGTCCGCCGGGTTATGAAGAGCAAGGGCAAGATGCCCTCGCCACGGAGGATCTTAAGCATGGTCGTCCCCCAGGTAGATGCGGATCACGTCGGGGTTGCGCTGGATCGCCGCCGGCGGGCCTTCGGCGATCTTCTGTCCCTGATCGAGGACAAGCACCTCGTCCGAGATGTCCATGACCAGTGACATATCGTGCTCCACGATCAGGCACGTGACGCCCCGGTCGCGAATCTTGAGGATCAGGCGGGACAGTTCCTGGGTCTCGTAGATGTTCAGTCCGGCGGCAGGCTCGTCGAGCAGCAGCAGGGCCGGCTCGGTGGCCAGGGCCCGCGCGAACTCCACCAGTCGCTGGCGCCCGAACGACAGGTTCGACGCGGTTTCGCCGGCGTAGGGAGCCAGTCCGAGGTCCGCGAGGATCTCCGTCGCCTTGGTCTGCGTCTGGCGGTCTTCGCGCCAGGTCCGCGGCAGGTTCAGCATGCCCGCGAGGAAGCCCGAGCGCGTCCGCGGATGCCGGCCGACCATCACGTTCTCCTGCACCGTCATGTGCGGGAACAGCTTTGTCGTCTGGAAGGTGCGGGCGATTCCCGTCGCCGCGACCGCATGGGGCTTCCAGGCCGTGATTCGTCTGCCTCGAAAGAGGACCTCGCCCTGTTGCGGGGCGGTCGTGCCGGCGATCAGGTTGAACAGCGTGGTCTTGCCCGCGCCGTTGGGACCGATGACCGCCTTGATCGCGCCCGTGCGCACCTTCATGCTGACGTCTTTGACGGCGTGAACGCCTCCGAAGGAGCGGTGCAGATGCTTCGTTTCCAGGAGGATCTCACTCATAGACCCTCCTCGAACGGCCGGACGAGAAATACGAAATTCGAAACAAATACGAATGGCCAAAACCGCAAATCCAAAACGAACCGTCCAGAGGGCGACAGCGTTTCGGTCATTCGTGCTTCGGGTTTCGGACTTGTTTCGGATTTCGGATTTCGGATTCTCTTAAGCACGCTTCCTCCTCGGCAGCAGGGCGGTCACCGTCCGCCACCTGGGCACTTGCAGCAGGCCCTGAGGGGCGAGGATCATGACGCCGATGAGAATGGCGCCGAACACGGCGTCGTCGAAGGAGCCGAAGACGCCGCGCAGCGACAGGAAATTCAGCAGAACTCCCATGAGCATCGCGCCCCAGAGGTTGGCCATGCCGCCGACCGCAACAATGGCGACGTATCGGACGGACTTCATGACAGTGGCTTCAGAGGGGCCGATGCTTCCATTGTAGTGGGTCAGCAGGGCGCCGCCGACCGCCGCGAACAGGGCGCTCAGGATGAACGTGGCCAGCTTGTAGCGATACGTGTCGATGCCCAGCGAGTGGGCGGCTTCTTCGCTCTGGTGGATCGAGCGCAGCGCCCGGCCGACGCGCGAGTGGATCAGGTTCAGCGACAGCACCATGGCCGCCAGGACGGCGAACCATGCGATATAGTAGTTCTGGACGCGGAACGGCGCTCTGCCATTGACCTGGAGGCCGCCGACAAGGCCGAAGGCCGGCACGTTGGAAATGCCGTCGGCCTGGCCGAGGAGCCGGGCGCCCAGGACGATGCGATAGATGATCAGGCCAAAACCGAGCGTGGCCATGGCGAGGTAGTGGCCTTTGAGCCGGATCACGGGCAGGCCAATCACCAGGGCGATCAGGGCGGCCAGCAACATGGCGGCGGCAAAGGCCAGCCACGGCGAAAATGAAAGGATGTCGCGACCGTACATGTCCTGCCATTGCATCAGAAGCCCGAGCGAGCGCAGCAGTCCGATCGCCGGAGTTTCACGCCAGTTGCCGAGGTCGTACGTGGTCAGGACGGCGATGGTGTAGCCGCCGATGGCGAAGAAACCCGCGTGGCCCAGCGAGATTTGTCCGGCGTAGCCCATGAGCAGGCACAGCCCGATCACGACGAGGGCGTAGTAGGCCGACATGGTGATCTGCGTCATGTAGTAGGTCTTGCCGGACGCCGCCAGCGCGACATGCAGCACGACCACCAGGGCCGCAGCGGCAAGGACGGGGTAGTAGATTCGCAGCCGCATCATGCCGCCCTCAGAGCACTCACGTCCCGGCGGGCAAACAGGCCGCTCGGCCGGAAGACGAGGATCAACAGCAGCACCACGATGGCCGCGACCTCTTTGTACGAGGAGGGCAGCACGCTGACCACGAACGCCTCCAGCAGGCCGAGGAACAGGCCCGCCGCCACCGCCGCCATACTGTTGCCCATGCCGCCCAGGATCGCGACGGTGAAGCCCTTGATCGCCAGCGGGGCGCCCATGTCGTATTGGGTCTGCGTGATCGGCGAGACGACGCAGCCGGCCAGTGCGCCGATGCCGGCGCTGAGCATGAACGAGAGGGTGACCATCCAGCGGTCGTTGACGCCGCAGAGGCATGCGGCCATCCGGTCGTCGGCGCAGGCACGCATGGCTCTGCCCGTGGTGGTGCACCGAAAGAAGAGCGTCAGCGCCGCAACGATGACGGCGCTGACGCCGAGCACCCAAAGCACCTGCGGCGAGATGTGCGCTCCCAGGATGGTGACGGTTGAGACCTCCGTGCCCGTGAAGTAGGGCAGCGACCGCACCTGCTCATCCCAGATGTGCAGCATGACCTCCCGCATCACGATCGACAAGCCGATGGTGATGATGATCAGCCGCAGCACCGAGGCGTTGCGGACCTGCCGGATGAAGACCAGCTCGACCACGGCCCCCAGGGCCGTCGTGATCAGAACCGCCCCGAGGATCGCCACCGGCAGCGGCGCGACCTGGGCCAGACTGATGGCCGTCATCGCACCGACGATGAGGAACTCGCCCTGGGCGAAATTGATGATCCCCGTCGTGCAATAGATGATGTTGAAGCCGATCGCCACGATGGCGTACACGCTGCCGACGGTGATGCCCGAGAGGGCGTACTGAACGAATAGGGCGAAATCCATGGATCTGTTTCGTCCCGGCTACTTCTGGTAGATGGCGAATTTCTGGTCTTTGACGGTCAGCATCTCGAAGGCGTCCAGGCCCAGGCCGTTGTGGTCCTGCGCCGAGAAGTTGAAGACCCCGGCGGTGCCGACCACGCCCTTGAGGTTCTCGATCGCGTCGCGTACGGCCTTCGGGTCCGCCGAGCCCGCCTTCTTGATCGCCTCGGTGAGAATCAGGATGGCGTCGTAGGCATGGCCTCCGAAAGTGCTGGCGTCCTCGTTGTACCTGGACTCATAGTCCCTCTTGTATTCGGTCAGCAGGGCCTTCTGGGGATGGTTCGCGGGCAGGCTGTCCGCCACGAGCAATCGCCCGCAGGGGAAGATCGTGCCGTTGGCGGCCTCTCCGCTGCCCTGGACGTACTTGATGTTGCCGTAGCCGTGGCTCTGGAACAGGGGCACGTCCAGTTGGATTTGCTTCATGTTCTTGGCGACGATGCCCTGGGCCGGCTCGATCGACCAGTTGACCACCGCCTGGACGCCGGCGCCCTTGACCTTGGTCAGAACGCCCGTCAGGTCCGTGGCCTCCTTCTCGTAGACCTCGTTGACGAGAATCTCGACGCCGTTTGCCGGGGCCATCTGCTCCAGATGGGTCTTTCCCCCTTTGCCGAAGCCCGTATTGCTCGTGATAACGCCGATCTTGGTGATCCCCAGGTCCTTCATCGTGTTGAAGATCCACTGGGCGGCCTGGCTGTCCTTTTGCGGGGTCTTGAAGACATAGCTGGCCAACGGAACGACGATCTCCTCGGCGGCGGCACAGGACAGCAGAATCGTCTGGCCTTCCTGACAGATGCTCTTGATCTGGAGGCTCTCTCCGCTGGTCGACGGGCCGAGGATGGCCAGGACCTTCTCTTCGTCGATGAGCTGCTTGGCCAGGGAGATGGCCTTCTCCGGGCTTCCGCCGGAGTCCCGTACCAGCAGTTCGATCTTGCGCCCAAGAACGCCGCCGGATTGGTTGAGCTTCTCCGCAAACATCTGGACTGTCTTGGCCTCCGGAGCGCCGAGGAACGAGGCCGGGCCGGTAACGGAGAAGATGGCGCCCACCTTGATCGGCGCCGCTTCAGGAGCCGGCGCTTCCGGCGACTTCTTGCACCCCGACAGAGGGACGACGCACGCCAGAATCAGACCCCCCAGAATCGCTGCCAACCGTGTTTGCATGATTCCCTTCCTTTCTGACCGCATCAGGTCAACAATGTTGGAAGTATACCTTCCGGCTCAACGGAAATATCGGTTTTCGCGAGAATTTTCGCATCCCGGCGCGCCGGGACTGAATTCCCAGTCCAGGCCACATTGTAATGCAAACTCGCCCATATTGGAACTCTGGCTTGTCCGCTTTTACAAACTCCTCCGGCTGTTTCCGGCTGCTCCGATCCGATGGCGTTCCGTGTCTCGGCGCTTCGAGTATGCCCAGAGCTGTTCTCGTAACATCTTCATTCTGAGGCGGTTGTATGGTCATGTCGCCTTTTGGTCCGCCTCGAAAGAGCGTCCGGAATAGGGCAAAAGGCCAGTCGCGGAGGCCCATCCGCGGCGCCTCGGGCCAATGCCGGCCGATAAGGAAAACTTGATGCACGCCCTCGTCGCGCTTGCCTACTGCGCGATGGGCCTGGCGAGCGACGCGCCCACATACAGGCGGTAGTCCTTGATCCTGCCGCCAACCGACGGATCGCCTGCCCGAGGCACGTAGCGGAATCCGCCGATCGTCTCGGTTTTGCCCAGGTCTATCACCAGCCGGTGCGGATGGCCGGGCTGCGTCTGGCTCCACTCGGTGTGCCAGAAATCCGCGGTCTGCCCGTTGATCGCGTTGAGCGCAGAGCCGTCCTCCTGGATCCGTTCCTCGCTGTCGACATAGGCGACGGTCCAGAGGGTGTGCGCGATGGGCCGGCCGTCGGTTCCCAACAGGTCAAGCTCGGCGACGGCGGCGAAGGGCTTGCCGTCCACGGCGCTGAGGGTCTCCAGGCAGAACTGGCGGCCTTCAACGGGCCTGGCGAATCGCACTTCCTGGGCGGCCGGTCCGGGCGCGAAGGCGCCGCTGTGCACCGGCCGTACGCCCTCAATGGCCGGGACAGCCTGCTGCACCTTCCTGCTGAAATCGAACTGTGGCCGGACCTGATCCAGGATCGGCTTCTCCAGTCCCGCCAGGGCCGGCTCTTGCGGCCCGAGCAGGTCCAGCACGATCACCTCGTTGCGGCCTCGCTTGAGCCACGGACCCGGCACGTACATGGTCTGCGTCGGTCCGATATTCCAGAACCGCCCCATGCACCGGCCGTTGACCCACAGCACGCCTTTGCCCCACGTGCTCACGTCGAGGAACGTGTCCGCCGGCTCGGTGACATCGAATCCGCCCCGCCAGAACGCCGGTCCGCCGGCCTTGCCGCGCTTCCATTGAAGGCTCGCGAGCATCGGCTCATCCAGGGGCAACCGGTACACCTGCCACGCCCTCGGCTCCAGCCTGTCGCCGGCGGCGGTCTTGAGCGTCACCGGCCCGTGCAGGCCCTTGCGGTCGTGCACCTCGGGCCCGAAGTTGACGTGGCCCATCGCCTCGATCAGGATGTCCAGGCGGGCCGCGGCTTGGCGTTGCGGGACCTGCACGCGGTACTGCTGCGAACGCCGGTCCATGGTGCCGAGAAGCTTGCCGTCCAGAAAGACCCAGGCGAAGTCACGCGCTTCCTTCGCAGACAGTTCGCCGGCAGGTCCGGCGGGCAGTGTCGCGCGGTACAGAATGCAGCCTCGGCCCTGGTCGTACGCCTCCATATTGCGAGGCGCCTTGTCCTCGATGGGCACGGGCAGGTTGTCAAAGATCGCGGCCGACTCGTTCAGCTCGAAGCGGGCGACCGCCGTCACGGGATTGGCCGCCGGCGGCTCGGGGATCGTCTCGCCCGGCAGCAGATACCTGGCCATCAGGTCGCGCGTGAGCCGGAACTTCTCACCGATCCAGCCGGCCTCGCTGATCGGCGCATCGTAGTCGTAGCTGGACGTATCGGGCTTGAACGGCCGGTCTGCTCCGGACCACAGGCCGAAGGTGGTGCCCCCGTGCGCCATGTAGATGCTGAACGACGCGTTGTTCTTGAGCATGTATTCGAGGTCCGCCAGATATTGCGGCGTGTTGCCCAGGTGGTGCGGGAAACCCCAGGTGTCGAACCAGCCCGGATAGAACTCTCCACACATCAAGGGACCCTTGGGCTGGATTTCGCGCAGGGCCCTGAACCCATCGGCAGGGTCCTTGCCGAAGTTGACCACGTTGAACAGATCGTCCCGCAGGCCCTTGCGAAGGGCGTACGGCGGATTGCACGCGAACAGGGGGACATCGAATCCGGCGTCGAGCAGGGCCTGACGCATCTCGCCCATGTACTGGACGTCGTCACCGTAGAAGCCGTACTCGTTCTCGACTTGAACCATGAGGATGGGACCGCCCCGCGTGATTTGCATCGGGCCCAGCACCCGGCCCACTTCCTTGAGCCAGTTGCGGCCGGCTGCCAGGAAGTCCGGATCGCGGCTGCGCATTCGGATGTTCTCCTTCTTGAGCAGCCACCAGGGCAGGCCGCCGCCCTCCCATTCGGCGCAGGCGTAGGGGCCGGGCCGCAGGATCACCCAGAGACCCTCCTGCTGCGCCAGGCGGCAAAACTCTCCCGCGTCCGCCCGGCCCGACCAGTCGAACCGGCCCGGGTCCCACTGGTGGAAGTTCCAGAACAGGTACGCGCACACCGTGTTCAGACCCATCGCCTTGCACAGTCGCAGACGGTGGACCCAGTACTCCCGCGGAACGCGAGCGAAATGGATCTCCCCGCAGCGGATTTGCAGGGGCCGGCCATCCAGCAGGAAGTTCTCATCACCGATGGCAAAGCGGTGCGTCGCCTGGGCGGTCGCCCTTGTGGCCCAGACGCCGGCACAACCGGCTGCGATCAGACTGACAAGGACCCAACGTAGCGGGGCAACGTTTCTCATCGGCATAGGGGTATCTCCACCTTGACTGATTTGCCGTTGTCGTTCGATTCGGCAGGGGCCGAGTTTTCGCCCGGCATTGTATCGCAGCTTTCGGAGGCCGGCAACTCCGTGCCGCAAGGCGTGCGTCGCCCGTGTGATCTGGTAGGGCCTGTTGACTTGTCATGCCGAGGCGAAGCCGAAGTAACCGGGCACCGAACAGCAGGTCTCCCACGTTCGCGGCCCCGATCCTTCGCTGCACTCAGGATGACAGAGTCGGTCCAGTGTTTTGCCGCAAATGCAGCTCCGTTGTACCAGAGACATCAGTCACACCCGGCGCCGCCCTGCGGATATGCTCTATTCTCGACCCGCGCGGATGAGGCTACTGCCGGACGACGATCTCGCTCAGGAGATACCATCCATCCTGATCTCCGCCTTTGATGGCGAGTCTCACTATCGGATCGGTCGAGCGTTCACCGACAATCGCGATGGCGAGAGAGTACTCCCCGGCGTGCAGGTCCGGCGGCAATGTCACGCGGTCCGAGACGTTGACGATCTCTCCAGGCGGCAGGTCCGGCGGCTCTTCGAGAAATTTCTCGTCGAAGATGTCCACCGTGCCGGGCATCCACTTTTCGACGGTGACGTTGCCGATGAGCACGCGGCTGCGGCCCTGCTCGTCGAGCAGCCGATAGGCCAGCCGATACGGCCGGTAGCAGGGGGCCGAGCCGGTGTTCTGCCATGTCATGGCCACCGTCACCGAATCGCCCGGGCGGGCCTGCTTCGGGTGGCTCAGCTCCCGCAGGATGAGACGGTACCCAAGCCGGCGGAGGAACCGCTCGATTTCCTGACGCACGTTGTCGCCGGCCGGCAGAGGCGCGGACTTGTTGTTGATGTGCGAGCCGTGCATGGCCAGGGCGTAGTTGAAGATGTATCGCAGCGACCAGCCTTCGCTGACCCATCGCCGCATGTCCCAGCACGTTTCCCATGCGACCGGCGCCGTCTTCCAGGCGTCTGCGACGCCCGCCTTGCGCACCAGTTGGGGGTAGGCGTCGCACATGTGGCACCACGTCTTCGAGAAGCCGCCCATGTCACCCAGGCAATCGGCCCGCCATCCGGCCCCGCGTTCGGCCGCATAGGCCAGGCTCTCCGAGTCGCCGATGAGCATCACCAGCGGGGTCTTCGTGAAGGCCTTCGCGTAGGCGTCGATGATCTGCCTGCGATTCTCCACGGTCGGCATCCTGGCGATGGTGGAGCTGCTCATGTGCCATTCACCCCACCAGCCCACGGTGCCCAGGTCGACGTGATCGATGTCCGGGTGCCCGTCGTAACGAGCGCCGAGTCGCCCGATGAAATCGAGATGCCGGGCCAGCACTTCCGGATCGTCCAGGTCAGGAATGGGCAGTTCCTTCTGATTGTCGTAGTCGGCGATGATGATGCGGCCGCCGACGTCGTCGAGCCAGTCCGGGTGATAGGGTCGGCCGGGCGACGTCGAGCAGCACATGACCCGAAACGCCAGCCGCTGGCCGGCGGTACGCGTCTGTTCCAGAACGCGGTCGAGAAAGGCGTGATCGATTTCGCCCGGACGCGGTTCGATCTGGCCCCAGCCCCACCGCGCGTAGTGGACGGTTGAGGGGATCCAATCCGGCAGGTTCCTGTCCTGGTCCCGCGTGTGATGGAAGGTCTGCCAACCCATGCCCGGATTGGCCAGCAACTCGTCCGTCTCTTCGGGCACGACCCTGACGACGTCTACGCCGGCTGCAGCCTGTTGGCCCCATGCGCCAAGGACCAGAGTGAAGCATACGGCGGCAACCAAGATGGTCTCGTATCGGTTCATCGGATTCTCCTCGTCTCGAACACGACGACATCGCGAAGCTCCATGCGACTGCCCCGGACAGTCGTTCAGCGCGTTGCTTCATCAATCACCGGAAGGAGTCTACTGCAAAGCGGCGTGGTGGGCAACGCCCTCTGCGCCGCAGGATGTGCCCGGACCTGACGTATGCAGGATGCCAAAAAGAAACGGGAGTCTGCGCTTGTGCCGCAGACTCCCGTTCGGACACTTCTCTAAGACTGACAACTCGGTTTAGTAGTAGGTGATCTCCACGTTGTCGATCGCCCACCACCAGTCGTTTCCGGCCTCGACCAGGCCGAAGGTCACGACCATGTTCTGGGCGTCCGCGGGCTTGCGGATCGCGACGGCGATCGACTCGTTCGTGGCGTAGGGCTTGTAGTTCGGACTGCTCTCATCCGATTCCCACAGGAGCACCTCCACCGGATCGCCTCCGTCGAACGAGACCGTGATCTTCGCGGTCTGGTGATAGTCGTTGTCAAACTCCGGACGCCAGCTCGAGTCGAACCGCAGTTGCAGCATGCCCGCCTCGACGCCGGCCAGATCGATGATCGGCGTGCTGAGGAAGCTGTCGTACCAGCCTTCCGCGTGATCCTGGTCGTCCCATTCGTCCGCATCGGCAATGGCCACGATGCCGGTTCCGAGCGTGAACTTCGACCGATCCTGATCCTCGGCGGCCTGCACCCACCAGTCCTTGTCGGCAAAGCTCCAGCCGGCCCATTCGGTCACGCCGTCCATCGCCGGATCACCGACCCCGGGCATGCCGCTGTCGTCGATGAGCCAGCCTTCCGGAGCGGTCTTCGTCCAGACGGCATCGCCGGCCACGACCTCATCCACATTCGGGCCCAGAGGCAGCCCTTCGAAGTCTTCTGCGAACAGCACGTTCGCAGCAGGCACGCCGATCAGCTCGACCTCGGCGATCTGCATGCTGTTGGCCGAACCCGGATCGCGAACGGCCGGGAACATGACCTGATAGTATGTGTACGCCACCGCGTTCTCGAACTCGATCGGCGTGACGGTCTTGGTGAATCGCGGCCAGGCTACTTCGCCGGCGAAATCGACGATGTCGCCGCTGGCGATCAGCTCGAACGGGCCCTCGATGCTCTCATTGGAGCCATAAAGCTCGAACGAGACCGGATCGCGCTCGACCGCGTCGTTGGCGGTGGTGAACGCCAGAGCCGTGACCACGGTCGGACCGACCGCCGGCGCCACCTTGAAGCCGGTAGCCTGGGTTGCGCCCTTGAAGTGCAGGTACTTCGTCGCGACGTTGTCGTCGATCGCCAGGTTCGGCGTCTCAGCGCCGGGCCAATCGCCGTCGTTGGGATCGCCGATGACCTCGTCACCGGGGGCGGTGACGTCGGCGGCTCCGAGCATGAAGTAGGTGTTTGCGTGCGTCCTGATCTGCCCGTAGGTCAGCGCGCCGTCATAGATGGCCACGCCGAAGATCGCGCCGTCAAAGTCATCGAAGAACGGATCCGCGCCGGCCCGATCCTGGGCACCGTAGCCGATGCCCACCGAACCGGACAGGAGGATGGCCGCATCGATGCTCGCCCGATAGACACCGTTGACATAGAGGGCCGTTGTCCCGGCGGCCTCACTGGCGACGAAGACCAGGTGCGTCGGCACACCCGGATTGGTGGCGACGCCGTAGTCATAGTCGAGCACGCCGAAGACGGTCGCGCCGTAGGTCCCGGTGTTGTTCCACTGCTCGTACTTGAGTCCCATCTCGGTGTCGCCGAAGTCTCTGCGGCCGATCAGGCACATGCTGGCCTGCGTCTCCAGCGGGTTGCTCTTGACGATGAACTCATAGGTCATCTCGCCGCCGAAGGCGCCGATGTCGTAGACACCGTCGGCCACGTCGGTCGCGAAGAAGCCCGGTCCGGCCAGCGCAACGGCGTTCGCCCAAGCCTGGGGCGAGGTGAGCACGTCCGCGACGACCGTGAAGCTCCAGACCAGACCCGGAACGATCGTCTCGTCCGCGGCCACTTCATCCACCTTCCAGAAGTACTCCGTCTCGCCCTGGAGGGCATCGGCGATCTGGAAGCTGGTGGCCTCCACGCGGCCCAGGTACACGCTGGCGTCACCCGCCGCGACCAGGTCCCGGTCGGTGCCCAGGTAGACATCGTGGGCCACCGCGGTGTCGCTGGCCCGCCAGCTCAGAGTCGGCGTGTTCTTCACCGCCGTCGCGCCGACGGCCGGGCTGGGAGAAATCGCCATCTTCGGGATCTGAAGGGCGCCTGCCGTGAGGACCTGCTTGGCGATGCCGGGGCCTTCCCAGCGCAGGAACGCTGCCGCGCCGCCGCCGTTCTCATACATCTCCATGACCAGCAGATACGTCTCGCCCGCCACCAGTTCCTGTGGTGCCGAGGCATCCTCGGTCGTGCCGCGATCATACCAGCCTTCGGTGATCGGCGTACCGTTGAGGAACAACCTGGCCCCATCATCGGAAGCGGAATAGAACGTGTAGGCGCCCGACTTCAGGACAACCAGCGCGGCGCTCCAGCGGCAGGAGAACCCGTCGACGGGAATGGCCGCATCGGGCGAATTCTCGCCGGGGACAGCGCCGTCGCCCCAGTCCTTGTTGATTTCATTGACGACCGTCACCACGGCCGGCTCACCGTCCAGGCCCATGTTGGCCCAGTACTCTGCCAGGATGCCCGCATCAGCGGGATCACCGGTGGTGAAACTCCAGACCGCTCCGGCGAAGGTGGCCCCGGAGGCGGACCACTCATCGACCGCCCAGTAGTACGTGGTCATCGGCTCCAGGGCGTCGAGCTCGACCTCCGTCGCCAGCGACATCGAACGGATGGCGGTGCTGGCGTCCCTGGCCTCGACCGCCGCCGCATCCGTGCCGAAGTAAACGTTGTGCAGGATCGCATCGACGCCGATGGTCCAGCTCAGGACAATCCCCTCCGCCGGGACCCGCCCCATGCCATCGGCGGGACTCGGCGCACTGGCCGCACCGGGGTCCTGCGCCTGGCCGACCAACGCCAGAGACACCACCAGTGCCCATGCTATAGTCATCATTCGTCTGCTAAACATACCTCGTCTCCTCGTCCAAAAAGGTGTGGAAAGGTTTGGCAGAATCACGATAGGACCAAACCGTGCAACGACCGACTCTGTTCACCAACGCTGTGTCGGGGCAACACCTCCTTTCCGATTCTGAAGCGCATTGTGTCTGCGCGGCGGTGCGCGCATCGCCTCGCTGCCACCAAGGGCTCGTCAACCTCCGCAGATCCCTCTGCCTCCATCGGTATTCGTATCACAGATCGGGAAAAGACTTCCGCAGGTCGCTACACCATCCGGAGAGCACGGAAACGGCGCATCGCCGCCACCAGCGGATTCCTGAATGAACCTGTGGCATGGGCGCGAATGCCGCCTGGGCGGGACTCCTCACGTAGCTCTCTCACCCCTCTGGGGGTACCAAGAACCGCCATTGTCGTATCTCCAGCCTCCGGACCACGTCTTTCTGGATGACAAATGACAAGACTATTCTATACCCTACCCCGCCTGCCGTCAATCACCATATTCAGACGCGATCGCCCTTTGGGGTCCGGGGGCGAGGTTTTGCGTGGCTACCGTGGGCTGTTCTCCTGCGATCGCAGATCCTCGACGGCCACGGGACAGCCTTCGTATATGTTGCCTTGCAGGGAAACCAGCTCCGCCTGGCTGCCGATGCGGATTCCCGTTCGCTGACGGCCGTTCGCGGTGTTTTCCAGCCGGGTGTCGCGGACCGTGATGTCGTGGGTCTGGCCCTGGATGTCGATTCCGACCCCCGGCTCCTGGCTGCCGTTGTCGCGGATCGTGCAGCCCTCGATCCGATTGCGGTGGCCGCAGCGGAACTCGCCGACCTCCGCCCGGAAGAGGATGCCCACCTCGCCGTTTCGCTCGATGGTGCAATTCCGCACGAGGTTGTCCGTGTCGCGGTGCCCGATACTGATCCCGAAGCGGCCGTTCTCCGAGAGGGTGCAGTCCTCCACCAGCCCGTCCGAGACTGCCCAGCAGAAGAAGATGCCCTGGCTGTTTCCCCTGGCGGTGCAGCCGCGAAAGACCGGGCGCTGCGAGCCGCTGCCCGGATGGAACCCGAGATCGGCGTTGTTCAGCGACTGGCAGTGTTCGAAGTGGACATCGTCACAGACCTGGAAGCTGAAGCCGTCGCCGTTGTAGTTGCGGGCCACCACGTTCGTGAACCGCCATCGGTTGCAGCTCTGGATGAACACCGCTCCGGCGAAGTTGCCGTTGATGTTCTCGTTGTGGTCCCGGTTGCCGTCGAGCACGAGGTTCTCGATATGCACGTCGTCGACGCCTTCGGCAGTGAGGATCGGGAAGAGGGTTGCCGCGGTCGCATCGTCCTGAATCCAGAAATTCTTCTGGGTCATCCGGTCCAGGAACAGGACCTTGCCTTCGACCGCCGTGATCGTTGCCCGCAGGACATCGTATTGCCACTGGCCGGGACCGGTGCTCGTTCGGAGCATGATGCCGCCGCCGGGCGCAAAGCCCGCCGGGTCGTTCGCCTCGACGCCGTACTCATACCAGTCCGAATCGCGGACCAGCGTTGTCGCCACGCCGTCGCTTTTTCGCAGAACGGTCTGCTCCCCCGAGCCGCTCAGGGTGATATGGGGATGCAGGTAGATGGCGTTCTTCAGTTCGTACACGCCCGGCAGGATGCGCAGCGTCCCGCCGCCCAATCGGTGCAGATAGTCTACCCCCGCCTGGATGGCCTTGTCGTCCGAGCCTCGCAGATCGCCCTCCGCCTGCCCGACGGTCAGAACCAGTGTCCGCACGCTTCGCATCGGCCGATTGCCCGCCGTGACCTCCGACTCGCGATCCTTCGCCCCCCAAGCCGGCCCGCCACAGAGCAACAAGCATATTCCCACCGCGCAAACCGCCGACACCACCACCAACCTTCCCGACACCCTCACACATTCTCGACGCATACCGTCTGTCCTTCCAAAGACACCACACTCAAACCACCAGTGTCTCCAACTTCGTGATCCACTCGTTGAAGTGCGGGCATTCGGCCCGCATGGTATCCAGACCGATTCGTTGAGCGATCAGCATTCCATCGTAAGGTTTCTGATAGCTCGGGTCCAAGCGCGAGATCCTCTTGGAAGGCGCCGTCTGCGGGTCATCATCGATTTCCTCGGGATTGGCAAACTGATCCCTGATCTGTTGAACCTGTGACTCATCCGCCAGTCCAAGGTGACTCGCCAACGCTTTGGGATCACTGAAAAGCAACGCCTCGAACTCGTGCATCTGGACGTAGGGAATGAAACGAGCCCGATTGAATCCTTCCCCCATCTCAGCGGAGATATCGGCCAGGATCGCCTGTTCGATCGCCTCGGGGTTCCCCGCTGCCGTCTCCCTGCCCGGCCAACTGGTGGGCATACCGTAGTAATCAACCATCGTTGTGCAGAAGGCACGATGATCCTGCTTCAGTCTCTTGAGAAGATCCCCCTTGTCCCTTTCATAACGCCCGATTCCGCCATGCTTTCCCGCCAGCCATGGTGTCAGATAGAGTCCAAGGCCGCTGAAATGTGACGACAGCACTTCTTTGACAAACATCTCTTCCGTTTGGCCCTCGACCAGGACATGGACCCTAACCATCGGTCGGTCTCCCGCCGAGGATGTTCTTCTGCCACAATTCGCCGAGCGAATAGTCCTTCAGCCATTCAGCCAGTTCCGCGGACGACAGCCTCTTGAAGGTCGATTCGCCTTCCTTGCGTTCCACGACGATGATGTCTTCGGCCTGGAAGTTATCCAGCAGCGGTGCCGACTGCGTCGAGACGATGATCTGCGTCTTACTCGCCGCCTTCTTCACCAGAGCCGCGAAGAGATTCAGTGCATGAGGATGCAACCCCAATTCTGGCTCATCGAACAACATCGTCGTTGGCGGGTCCGGCTGCAATAGCGCTGTCGCCAACGCAACGAGACGCAGCGTCCCGTCCGACAGTTGGTTGACGTGGAACGGATAGTCGCTATCCTTCTGTGTCCACTCAAGTTGGAGCATTAAGTCTCCATTCGCTGGCTTAGGTCGCAGCTTGAAATCATCAAAGAAGGGGGCCGCGAGACAAACGGCGTTCCTAATGCGGTCATAGGCATCTGGATGCTTCTGGTCCAGGAAATGCAGGAAGACAGCCAAATTGGCCCCATCAGGGCGCAGATACTCGTAGTCACGTACCGAGCAGAAACGGCGCATGGGCGCGGTGTCACTGGTGTCATGGAAGTGATACACGACCCAGCTCGAAACCGAACGATGGATGAATCCAGAGATGGTCTTGTTTTTGATGTCTCCAAGTTGTTCTTTCAACTTGGATTCCTTGTGACCTTTTCCAATAGAACGATTCACCGGCAAAGTCCGTGGCGGATCTCCGTCGTATAGAATCCGTTCATCCGCATAAACAAACGCATCCTCGGCTGTAGGCTGAAGAGAGAACCTGTAGCCATTCACATCAAAATGCAAGTGAGCGTGAATTTGCTCGGTGATCTTGGGTCCCATGAACAAATGGCTGTCGGCACCGCCCTTCTTCTCAACGTAAAGGCCCAGCCTCCCTGCCATAGCTTCGCGCAGAAACGTGAAGAAGCTGACGAAATTGCTCTTGCCGGCGCCGTTGGCGCCGATGAGGATGTTGAGGTTGCGCAGAGGGAAGTCCTCCAGGCTTCGGATGGACTTGAATCCCTTCAACGTAATCTTGTCGATCTGCGATCCCATGGCCTCAAATCCTGTTCGCTGCCAACACTCCTGCCTTCCACCCGGCCCGATTGGCCTCGGCACAGGCCTCAATAAATCCGATTGCCCCACTGGCGTCAAGACGCGATTCGGGCCGCTTGTGTCTCGGCAACATCGTGCGATTGGAGACGTGGCTGACCGCCTTGCGGACGCGGGCAAACGGGTTACCTGGGGAGGCGCCTGCGGGGGCACTCTTGTGCAGCTCGGGGGCGGCCGCCGGCGATTGGGTTTGACACGGTCCGGTGACAAGCGTAGACTGCGCCGGTAGCGATTTGGCCGGAAATGCCGCGAGCGGACAGAAGGAACATGGTCGGACCACTTGAAGATCGCAGAGAAGAGTTGACGCAGCTTTGCCGGGACTTCCGCGTCAAGCGTCTGGACGCGTTCGGCTCGGCAACAGAGTCCAATCGCTTCGATCCCGACCGAAGCGACATCGACCTGCTTGTGGAGTTCGAGCCGATGGACCCGGTCGGCCATGCGAAGGCCTATTTCGGCCTTCTCGCCGCATTGCAGGACCTGTTCGCCCGGGGGATTGATCTGCTCGAAATCAGGGCAGTAACTAACCCCTATCTTCTGGAGTCCATCGAGAAACAGCGAAGACAGATCTATGCGGTCTGAGAGCAGGAAATACCTCTACGATATTCTCAGGGCGTGCGAAACCACGTGGGGCATTGTCCAGGCGGACGTTCCCAAACTACGCGACCAGGTCGCTCGGCTCTTGGGGTAGGCGGGCTTTCGTGCGGCGAAGAGGCAAGATGCTTGTCTGGGGGGCGAGTGGAGCCGTAAAGCGTTTGCAGAGGCAGTAATCAACGATCTTCCAAGGTTCTTCTTAAGGCGGGCGTGCGATGGACAGAAGGCAGTTTTGTATGCGGACGGCGGGCGTGTTGGCGGCGATGCCGCTGGCGAACGCCGGCTTGGCTCAGGCACGGCAGGGAGCCGAGCCGATCAAGCTGATCGTGCGGGCCGACGACATCGGTTCGGCTCATGCGGCCAACGTCGCGTGTATCCGTAGCTTCCGCGACGGGATCGCGCGGAGCGTCGAGGTGATGGTTCCGTGTCCGTGGTTCAACGAGGCGGTGGCGATGCTCCGCGAGACGCCGGGCAACGACGTCGGCGTGCACCTGACGCTGACCAGCGAATGGGCCAACTACAAGTGGGGCCCAATCACGCAGGCGCCGAGTCTGGTCGATTCGAGCGGATATTTCTTCGCGACGAACCGCGACTTCCTCGCCGCCAAGTGGAACATCCACGAGGTCGAGAAGGAACTGCGGGCCCAGATCGAGCTGGCCGGGAAGCAGATTCCGCAGGTGACGCACCTGAGCAGCCACATGGGCACACCGACGTCTACGCCGGAGCTTCAGGCATTGGTGCGCAAACTGGCAGCCGAATACAAGCTGCCGATCGAGACGCCCGGCGCCCAGTGGTTCCGCTGGCCTGCCGACAACAGCACGACTGCCGAACAGCGCGAAGCGGCATTGGTCAAGGCGCTCCAGGAACTGAAGCCGGGCATCTGGATCCTCGTCGAGCATCCGGGCCTCGACACCGACGAGATGCGGGCGATCGGGCACGAGGGCTACTGGAACGTCGCGGCCCATCGCGACGGCGTCACCCGGTCCTTCACCAGCGAGCGGGTCAAAGAGGTCATCAAAGCACGGAACATCCAACTGGTCAGCTACGGCGACACTTGGCCAGCCAGGTAGACAACTGCGAGGGCGGAGGTACAAGGGCATACGAGGTCTCAGGAGTGATCATGAACGTAGACCTGCATTACGGAACAGGCGTTGTCACTTTTCGGTTGCCCGATCGGAACGTGCAGGAGATCATCCGGCCGTGGCAGGGGCCGCAGGGCGGGGATGCGGCGGCGGGCCTGCGGGACATCATGGACGGCCAGGCTGGAGCGTTTCGCGATGAGGTCGCCGGCAAGCGGGTGTGCGTACTCGTCGACGACGGCACGCGCGACGAGCCCCTGGCGGAGGTGCTGCCGCACGTGTGCGACGCGCTGCGGCGGGCCGCCTCGGTCCAGTTCCTGATCTGCACCGGGACCCACACGGCCGACACGCCGAAGAACCGCCAGATCGGACACGAGATCGAAAAGGCCCGACGCAATGCGGGTCTGAACGTGACGCGAATCCACGCCCATGACTGCCAGGCCGACCAGTTCCTCGACCTCGGCCGCACGTCGCGAGGAACGCAGGTGCTGGTCAATGCCTTTGCCGAGGAGGCGGACGTTTTTCTGGCGGTCTCCGATGTGAAGGTCCACTACTTCGCGGGCTACTCGAATCCCGTCAAGAACTTCGTGCCGGGCATCAGCGCCTTTCGCACGGTCGAGCAGAATCACAGCCTGGCCCTGCTCGATGAATCCACGCACGCGGCGCACCCGTGGCATCCCAGGGCCGAGCAGAGAAACAACCCGCTGGCCGCGGATATGGTGGAGGGCATGGAGTTGATCGCCAAAGGCCGGCCGATTCACGCGCTGGTGATGCTCAGCGCCGGCACGCGGTTGCTCTGGGCGCGGTTCGGGCCGATCCGGGAGGCGAGCGCCGAGTCGTTTCTCGTAACCGACGAGCGTAACATCCAGACCGTCACTCCTGCGTCGCGGCTGGTTGTCTCACCGGGAGGCCTTTCCAACGACGAAGACCTGTACATCGCCCAGCGGGCCCTGGAGCTGAACCGGGCCGCGGTGATGGATGGCGGAGAGATCCTGTTCCTGGCCGCCTGTCCCAACGGCATCGGCGAGCCGCAGACCCTCGCGAACTTCTACGATCGCCTGACGGCCCCGCTGGAGGAGGTCATCCGGTCGATCCGCCAGGACTACGTCCTCTACAGTCACAAGCCGTACAAGTTCGCCGTGCTGATTCGCCGGCTCCGACGCGTCTGGATGCACACGCAGATTGCCGACGCCCTCGTCGAGGCGGCCCACATGCATCCCGCGCACGACCCGCAGGCGGTGGTGGACGGCTGGCTCGCCGAGCAGCCCGATGTCAAAATCATCTTCATCGACGGCGCCAACAAAGTCGCCCTGCGAGCCGTCTCCATTTGATCGGGGACTCTGACGGGGGGACAGGCCATGCATGTCGATCCAGGGTAGATCCCGATGTCCCCCCGATGTCTGGTGAGGATGGACAGATGCACATGATTGACGACTGAGCAGATATGAAGAAGGAAGGCCTGGACCCGCGCTGGATCAGCAGGCGACTGCGTCGGTACCTGTTGGCCTCGCTCGCCTTGTTCCTGTGGGCGCTCTTCGTCTCGCAGGGGATGGCCGGAGGCAGGTACCACACGACGCGGCCGTTCCTCGTTCTGTCGGGCGCCAGCACGGTTCTGGCCCTGGCCGGACTGATCTGGCGGCAACGCAACCGGGGATTCCTCATCGCGGCGATCGTGGCGCACCTGACGCTCTGGATTCCATGTCTGTACCCCATGACGGAGTGGCCGGGCGGGGATGATGCCGGAGGCATGGCATGGTTCTGGTTCCTTGGGGCCGGCTGTCTGGCTGCTATTCCGTTGGCCGTGAGAAACCTCGTGCTATTGATAAAGGCGAAGAAATAGCGTATTACGACAGCGGGAGCAGGTGGCCGTTCGGCGTATGGTAGTTATGTTTGGGAGGTCCACACAATGAGAACTCGGATTGAACACTCGGGCGCGGCGAAGTTGGCGTGTATCCTCTGTCTGTTTCTGTTCTCGTGCAATCCGTGGATCGGTGGGGCGGTGGCCCAGCCTGGCTCCTCGTGGCAGGTCGGGACGCCGATTGCCACTTACTGGGCCGGTCCTGCGATCACCGACGCCGTCGCACAGCAGATGGTTGAAGGCGGCTTCAACCTCGTCTGGTGCGGCAGCGAAGCGGAACTCGACGTGGCGCACCGTCACGGCCTTCGCGGCCAGCTCACCAGCGGCCTGTTCACGCCCGCCTCGCTCGACGACCCCGACCGCCGCCAACAGTTGGATGCTCTGATCGCCCGCGTCAGCAAGCACCCGGCGCTGTATTCCTATCACCTGATCGACGAGCCCAGCGCGGCGCAGTTCCCCGCGCTCGGCAAGCTGGTGGCATACATGCGCCAGCGCGATCCTCAGCATCTGGCCTACATCAATCTGTTTCCGACCTACGCCAACAATCAGCAACTGGGCACCAAGGGCGACACGGTCACCGCCTACGCGGAGCACCTGCGTCTCTACGTCGAGCAGGTGAAGCCTTCGCTCATCAGCTACGACCACTATCAGTTCCAGCTCAAGGGCGACGGCGACCAGTACTTCCTGAACCTGGCGATGATCCGCCGCACAGCGCAAGAGGCGGGCGTGCCTTTCCTCAACATCGTGCAGGCTTGCACCTGGGCGCCCGACGCGATGCGCATCCCGAACGCCGACGAGCTGCGCTACCTGGTCTATTCCACGGTGGCCTATGGCGCGCAGGGCATCAGCTACTATGTCTACGCCCACCCGAACCACCATGGCAGTCTGGTCGGCCTGGACGGGACGCCGGGACCTCTCTACCACGCGGTCAAATCCTACAATCGCGAATTCGTCGCCATCGCCAAGGAGCTTCAGCCCTTGCGCTCGCTCGGCGTGTATCACACCTCGATGCGCGAACGCGGCTGCGAGCCGTTGCCGCCGGACGCCGCCTTCCGCATCGAGTCCTCGGCGTCGCCCGCCTCGCCGCGAGGCTTCCTGCTTGGTCTCTTCGGCGCTGGGGAGAGTCCGACTCACGCGGTCGTCGTGAACCTGGACTACACTGCCGGGGCGAGCGCCACGCTCGTCGGCCCGGGCGCGCTGGAGCGGTTCGACGCCGGGACTGCGCAGTGGACCTCTGCGAACAAATCCGCCATCGAGCTGACCCTGCCCCCCGGCGGCGGAGCGCTCGTGCGAACCGCCCGATGATGGGGAATCCCTATGGGTCCAGGGCGATACCTTCTCGCTGTATTGATCGCATGGCTGTCGCTATGCGTTCGGCCGTCCTTGCGGCCCGCCGCCGGCGAGGCGATGGACAACGACCCGTTCACGTACCAGCACGGCGCGATCGTGCGCGGTTCGCAATCCGCGCGGCAGTTGGCTTTGGCGTTCACCGGCCATGAGTTTGCCGAAGGGGCCGAAGTGATCCTCGAAGCACTGGCCCTGCACGACGCCAAGGCGTCGTTCTTTCTGACCGGCGACTTCCTGCGTGACGCCGAGTTCGCGCCGCTGGTCCGCCGGATGCTGGCCGAGGGCCACTACGTCGGCTCGCATTCCGACCGGCACCGGCTCTACTGCGATTGGACGCCGGAACGACGCACGCTGCTGACACGTGCCGAGTTCGAAACGGACCTGGACGCCAACCTGCGCGAGCTGCAGCGGTTTGGCGTCACACGCCGGCAAACGCGGTTCTTCCTGCCCGCCTATGAGCACCACAACCGCGACATCTGCGACTGGACAAACGCGATGGGTCTGACGCTGGTCAACCTCTCGCCCGGCACGCGCGCGGCGGCGGACTATACCTCCGAGAAGGACGGCAACTTCGTGTCTTCTCAAGCGATCCTCGACAGCATCCTGCAACATGAATCGGCAGACCCGGCCGGACTCAACGGTTTTGTGCTGCTGATGCACGTGGGAGCCGGCCCCGAACGTGTGGACAAGATGCACGCGCGTCTGCCCGAGTTGCTCGCCGCGCTTAAAGAAAGAGGTTACGCATTCGAGCGCATCGACCGTCTGGTGGCGCGCCACGTTCGCGCCAGTCAGGTTGGCTACACCGTGCCAGGCCCGAAGCTCGCCATCGCGCTTGGCCGGGAGCCGCTCCCGGCGCGATTCGACGTCATCGAACCGGACTCGGGCCGGTCGGTTTTCGAAGGCGTCACGCGTCCGGCGGCGGGAATGAACTGGGGCGAATTCAGCCACGTGGCGGAACTGGACTTCTCCGCACTGCAACGGCCGGGGCGATACCGCCTTCGTCTTGGCGGCGCTGCCTCTGAGCCGGTTGTTGTGGACGACGCGGTTTTCAAACCTCTGGCGGATCTGCTGCTGGAATTCATGCGGCAGCAGCGTTGCGGCTTCAATCCGTGGCTCGACGCCCACTGTCACCAGCTCGACGGCCGCACCGCTTACGGGCCGCTTCCGGCGGGAACGGCCATCGACGCTCGCGGCGGCTGGCATGACGCCGCCGACCTCCTGAAGTACCTGCTCACTTCGAGCAACGCCACCGCGCAGATGCTGCTCGCCTGGGAATTGCACGATGCGGCGGCGGAACAACCGCGATCGGCGATCTTCGGCGACCGGTTCGACGCCCTCGGCCGCCCCAGCGGCAACGGCTTGCCCGATCTGCTCGACGAGGCCCGCTGGGGTCTCGACTGGATGCTCAAGCTGCATCCGTCGCCGGAGGTGCTGTATCATCAGGTGGCGGACGATCGCGACCATTGCGGCTGGCGCCTGCCGCCCGATGATCCCGCCGACTACGGATGGGGCAAGGGCGGGCCCCGCGTAGTGTATGCCGCCGACGGACGGCCGCAGGGACTCGGACGCTACGCGAGCGAATCGACGGGCCTGGCCAACCTCGCCGGACGCTACGCCGCCGCGATGGCCCTGGCCTTCCAGGTCTGGAAGGACGATCCGAACGAGGCCGCGTTCGCGCGACGGTGCCTGACCGCAGGCGAGGAGGTCTACCGCCTCGGTCGCGACCGCGAAGGCGTTCAGCAGGGCAACTCCTATGGCGCGCCCTATCGCTACGCCGAGACCACTTGGGCCGACGACATGGAGTGGGGCGCTGCCGAGCTGTTTCGGGCGACGGGCGACTCGCGCTACCTCGACGACGCCAAACGTTACGCGCACCTGGCTGGCTCGGAATCGTGGATGGGCCGCGAGCAGACCGGCCACTACCAGTTCTACCCGTTCTTCAACGCCGGCCATTTCCGCCTGCACGGCGTCGTGGACGCCGAGTTCCAAAAGCTGCTCGAAGGCTGGTATCGCGAGGGGATCGAACGCTGCCGCATCGCGAGCGAGCAGAACCCGTTCGGCATCGGCGTTCCGTTCATCTGGTGCTCGAACAACCTCGTGGTAGCCCTGGTGACCCAGTGCGAGCTCTACAAGCGGATGGCCGGCGATGGACGCTATCGCGAATTCGCCGCAAGGCATCGCGACTGGCTGCTGGGCCGCAATCCCTGGGGCGTCGCGCAATTCATGGGCGCCGGCGTCGTGTCGCCGCAGAACGTGCACCTGATGACCACGCGGCTGACCGGCCGGACCCTGCGTGGCGGCCTGGTGGACGGCCCGGTCTACGAACGCATCTTCCGATCTCTCAAGGGTGTCGGCATCACCGAGCCCGATCCGCTGGCCGAGTTCCAGGACCCGCGCGCCGTCTACCACGACGACCTCGCCGACTACAGCACCAACGAGCCCACCATGGACGGCACCGCCTCCGCCATCCTGATGTGCTCCGCCCTCCACCCGCCCCCGTCCCCGCAACCGCTGCCTGCGATTCGCAGGTAGCGCACCCGGCCCGCCCGCAGGCCGGAGGCCGTAGGCTGTAGACCGCAGGCACAACGCATCTACGCTTCTACCGATCTACGCTCCCACGTAGCGGCAGCCACGCCCCCCCATTTTGCCAAATCGCAACACGAGAGCCGACCTTCGAGGTCTCCTGTCATTACTCGCAGGGAACAGGTTTGCCACCGGGGTAGTAGTGTTCGAGAAGGCTTGAGAACCGGCGATGCTGTTTGATCGTCGTCTTCTTGTCCCTGCTCCTATTGACAACGGCCAGAACCTCAAGGAATTCGGCGCGAGAGCTTGCGGACAATCTGCGGAACGATCTGCGCCAGTCGGCCGCAGCGCCGCTTTCACGGTATTTTGTACGCTGGATGATGTATCTGTCTGGCATGCTGAGTATTTCGAGGAATTCTCCGTCAGTGGCACCGAAGGCTCCGTCAAAGAACTCAAGACGAGGGCTAACTAGGCCGTGGGTGGCGAGCAATATGCATTGCATCCCTCGCAAGTAGCGCCACTTCCAGGCAGCACTCACATGGCGACGCGTAATATCGTGTATTGGGACGTACTTCATAGGAAAGCCGGATATGCGTATACCCAGCTCATTTGACAGCAGCACGTTGAGCTTCATGCGATGATAGAAGTCAGTGGGGTCATCCGAGTAGTTGAACATGATATAAGTGGTGAAGGTGCGAAAACCAAAGTCGGCCATCAGGCGAACGGCTCTCACGTAAGCGTTCTCGACGGCAGTATGGTCGAGGGCCAGCCGAACGGGGAAGAGACTGACCGTCGAGAGAAGGGCGGCGACGTGCTTGGTAATCAAGCGTGCGTCGATGCCTTGGTTGAAGTCTACGGTGCGCCGCCGGGCGTTTCGGTGCGCGCCATGCTCGAACCCCGAGCGGTTGATGTCCGCCACTATCTTAGGGAGGTTCTCGCACGCGAGGATGTTGTTGTCCAATAACACAAGGTTCTGGCGTTCCCCGAAGGCCCTATCAACCTCTTGTACTTGCTTACGAAGAGGCTGAAGGTACGAGAACTTGGGTTCAAGGACGGGCACTGCGCAGAATCCGCAACGCCGAATACATCCGGTCGTGACCCTGCAAAAGTACGACTCTCGGGGCTGGTATGTCCACCTGTCGTCATCAATAATGCTGTAATCAGGAAGGTACTTGGCGATTGGCCGAGGTTCGGAGTCGAGCGTTCTGGCTCGGGTCAGCGGTCCAGTGATGATGCGGCACGCCGCGTTCTGGCGTATGTAGCCCGGCATCAGCGTGGCACCGACGCCCCCGACCACGATGTCTTCGTCCATCTCCACCGACGGACGATAGTACTTGATCGTCCGAACAGTTCGCGGGAGTTCATATGTGAAGAGAGAAGAGACGTAGACCTTATGCCATTTCAGGCTTCTCAATGTGGGGTCACAGCCACGGGAGAACGTGACTGTGTCACCACATGCTTTGTGGTACGACGCGATACGCAACAAACCGAGCGGTGGAAACTTGGACCTGTAGTTGGGCTCAACCAATAGCACGTTGCTCATGTAGACAGGCTCTCCGTCTCAGTTCGCGGGTACCTCTCGACCATGGCAGGGCAAATGTATCCCAGGCAGTTCTTGATCCTTGGTGCCACACTGCCAGAGGGCATGATACCTACGTCTTTCATCCAATGATATTGTCCTTCAGAAGCCTTTCAATGGCATTCTTTATCTTGCCCAACTCATATCTGCACTTGTCGAGTTGGACCTTCGGCATTCTCTTGAGTTCTTGTCTTGTATCCGGATCGCCTATCTCCTTGCGAAACCGCACCATGTGCTTGTATAGGGCGTTGTCCACACCACGCGACCGGGCAGCTTCGTATGCTTCCTCAAGAGACTTTTCCCCCAGAAGAAACTTGGTCAGTGCTTTGCCACCGGCCTCCGCAATCTTGACAACCTTGTCGCGAACATCGACTGCCTTAGGTATCTGACCCGATTTGACCTTCTGTACGAATACTCTATCGAACTCCGGGTGTTCATTACGCCGCCTCGCTATCTTTCTTGATTTAACATACTCGTCGTAGTAACTCCAATGCTGAATATCGCTATCTCGGTGTTCGAGCATGAAGGAATACACATCAATCAGACTCCTAACCGTTCGCAGGCCGATCCCCATTTCCTTCGCCATCTCTTCAGGAGTTGCGCCGTATTGTCTGTTGCGCCTGTAAAGATACCCTGCCTGTTCGTAGGGGGCCCAGTCCTTTCTGCCAATGATATGGTACTCTCCAAGCAGCGCGAAGACAAGTGACTCACTAATGTCTGCCGGCAAGACGTAGCATTTCGCGTGCCCCCATCTTATAGCGTCCGCCTCAGCCAAGAGCCTGTAGGCGGCTAGGCGACTATTTCCCTCCAGTACGACATAGTCGCCATCCCTGACTATGAGTGGATCAAGGAGGCCCCCATTGGCTTTGATAGACTGCATTAGTTGTTTCACGTGGTCCATCTTGCTCAAACGGCGCTGAATCTCAAGCTGAGATGGCGTCTTGCCATCGGCTGCAACGATTGAGTAAATTCGCGGGTTCTCAGCGTAGAACTTAAGTTCTGTCTGAGCGATAAGGCAGACAATCACAGGGATTTCCTTGCCCCCGAGTGTCAGAGAACTCTTGGCAATGATTTCGGGCTTCATGCGTCGTTCCTAAAGATTCATCTGGACTACTTCACGCCGAGGATTCCTCGAACGATTGTTCCAAAGTCGTAAGACATTTGTGCCTGATAGTAGTCCAGTGATATGTCTCCTTGAGCAAGCCGGGCCGCAAGCGACTTCGCATGGAGAAGCAACTCAATCCACTCATCAACGGATTCTCTCATGATCAGATTGTATACATGGCAGATCTTAGATTGAGATATTCTATGAATGCGGTCCTGCGCTTGAAGGTAATCGTCCAGGCTGAAGCTTCGGTCGAAGAAGATCACGTGATTCGCTACTGTAAGAGTTAGCCCTTCTTTCGCCGCCCCGGGCGTCGCAAACAGGATGGCGATGTCTGGGTCTGACACGAACCTCTCTATGGCCCTGTTTCGTTCGGCGAACGTCAGGCTCCCATGGACTTTGCGCACGCCGTAGGCGGACAGTTCCTGTGCAAGCCAGTCGATGTTGCCGGTAAATGTACTCCAGACGATACATTTCTCTCGACTCTGGACAATACGGTCCAGTATGTCCTTCAGAAAGATCAACTTCCCTGGTTGAGAATCGTAGCTCTCGTCGACCAGACGAGGATTTGATGCAATCTGCACCAAGCGAAGCAATCGCTTGAGCATCTCCTCGGAATTATCTTCGGTGGGAAGACCATCCTTGATGACTACTGCGCGCATATCACTCTGAATTTGGTGGTAAAGATCATATTGTCTCCTTTCCCAGTCAGTCAGCACGGAGTGGATTTCCTTCCTGGGTAGCACAATGGTTCCAGTCTCTTTTGTCTTTCGTACAGTGAAATGCGATATCTTAGCTGACAGGCTGCCAATGAATGTTTCGAAGCGGGAGCGTGCATCGGCATTGTGGGCCAGTTCATTAGCCAAGTCAGCTTCTTCTTTGAATGCTTTGAAGTCTGACCCGAGGCTTTTGCCCTCATCTAAGAACCAGATCTGGCTCCAAATGTCATACGGCCGATTTGCGATCGATGTACCAGTCATAATCACACGGCGCCTGAAAAGGGGAGCCAACTCGAAGATGGTCCTAGTCAACGCCGAATAAGGGTTCTTGATTCTAGTGGATTCGTCCAGGATAACAGCTACATTGCGCGCCTTCAGAAAGAGTTGAAATCGTTCTCGCTCACTCTTCAACACTTCATAGTGAGTCAGTATGAGCCTGGAGGGGCTATTGAAGATATAGTAGTTCTCTTTCCTATTCTGTGAGAGTACCTTTGGCCTCATGTGAGTATGAGTTCGGAATTCCTTCTCCCAATTGGCCAGAAGGCCCTTCTTGACAACAAATAACACGGTGTCGACAAGCTTCCTCTCAAGCCAATAGAGCATCAGATCGATGGCTATTTTGGACTTGCCGAGTCCCTGCTCATGGAACACCGCGCAGTACTCCAAGTCGCGCACCGCTCGCACAGCCTCAGCCTGAAACGAGAACGCACCAAATTTGGCTTCAAGGCTTGGTTCCTTCTTAAGCCGAATGCGTTGTGCCATCTGTCGCCTCCGTTGGCCTTTCATCGGGTGCGCTATAGCCAAGCTGATCCAAGACAACCACGCGAACCTCGTGTGCTCTGACCTCTGCGCGCAGCCCACGGATGAGAGACCTCGCAGATGGTGCCATATCCCAGGGAACGGCCAGAACCAAGACCGAGGAGCCTGACTCGGCGCACTTGCATAGGAATGCGGTGAGTTGTCTTCTGGTGTGCAGCCTATCGAGATCCCTGGCGGTCTTTGCCTCTCCGATTACGAGACATCGGCTTGTAGCTGGCGAAACATACACGTCGGGGACGTACCCGTTCACAGTCGGTGGCCTATTTCGCCCTGTCGAACCAGGAAGATCAGCGAAGATATGGCCGGAGTCTTGCCCCAAGAACGAGTCTGATATCCAGTCGATGAGTTGTCTAACGAGTTGGAGATGTGAGTTGGATTCACTCATTGTCATGTGTTCGATGAGGATGCAATGTCCTCGCAGAGTCCCACAATCGCGTCCTTCGCGTCGAACAATACATCCTTCTCTTCACTGCCAGTCTCGCCTCTCAGTCGCAGCATGTCCCCGTATTCAAGCGACGTGATTCTCCTACAGAGCGCTCGTGCGAGCTGTTCCAGTGTAGCCTCAGCAAGCGGGACACCTACGCTCGGCACATCAAGGACTCTCATTGCCTCTTGCGCGCCCTCTTTCAGAAAGACCTCATGACTTCTCGCATTCTGTAGAATCCGCGGGATATGACGGACCGTGTTCAGGGGATGCAACCTGCGATCGTGAACCCATTTGGCAAAATCGGCCTTTGTGTAGTCATGACTCAAGAGGGCATCCGTGATCCTTCCAGCCTGGAGTTCGACGAATGCGCTGAAACGAGTATGGTCGAAGTCTTGATCGCTATCGAGCAGCGGTCTGTAGTATCCCTCCATGTCCTGGTACGCTTGGATGTAGTTCTCGACCTCTCTTCTATTTCCGCCGCAGAAGTCAATTATCTGAGCGAATGTCAAATGCTGGATGTTCCTCAGATAGTCAAGGTATTTGGCCTTCGAGTAGGGATCCCACGGTCGTGCTCCAACCAGATGAGCTTGCAGTCTAATAGATTCGATTGTCTCGGCCCCCATATTCTCGTATAGGAGCGCTGGTATCGTATCCCATGTGCCTTTCTGTCTCAAACGGTCGAACTCCCGGTATATCAGAGTTCTGGTATTCCCTTCGATTACGACCAATTGCCCTGCAGCGTCTTTATTGACGATGATTGGATGGATTATCCCGCCATTCGTGAGGATTGACTGTCTCAAGTCGCTGAAACTGGGGCCTGTCTCCCCGTCGTAACTGCTCCCGGCGAATTCACATGGTAAGCGCAACACGGATATAGAAGAGACATCGCGAGCGGCATCCGGTAGCTTGGAGTTGTTCAACGACTTCAGACTACGGAGTGCCCGCGATGTCGTACAACCATCTTACCAT